>Ga0160452_100091_pt1 | contig 119942 bp, 99 predicted proteins | sample HID1971I_E6MG_FD_108230 | JGI IMG/M metagenome (GOLD analysis project Ga0160452, IMG submission 108230) | Enriched millipede-associated microbial communities from UW Madison campus, WI, USA - HID1971I_E6 MG | ecosystem: Host-associated > Arthropoda: Insects > Digestive system > Unclassified ...
GAACGCACTACCGCCCTGGCACCCTGGATCGAGTACTACAACACCCGACGTCGCCACGAAGCACTCGGCGGGCTACCCCCGATCAGCCGGCTGTAACCAACGTCGTGGCCGGGTACACCTAGGCGGTCTCGCCCTCCCGGTGGGCGCGGACGGCGGCCGCCGCCTGGGGCAGCACGTCGGTGAGGTCGCCCACGACGGCGAAGTCGCAGATCTCGAAGATCGGCGCCTCGGGGTCGGAGTTCACCGCCACGATCACCTGGGCCGCCTGCATGCCGCCGCGGTGGTGCGGCGCGCCGGAGATGCCCGCCCCCACGTACAGGCGCGGCGCGATGGTGACGCCGGTCTGGCCGATGTAGCGGTCGAACCAGCCCTCGAAGACGGCGTCCCGGGACGCGCCGATCGCGGCGCCGACGGCATCGGCGAACTCCTCGACGGGGCCGAAGTCGCCGCCGGTGCCACGCCCGCCGGCGACGACCACGGCCGCCTCCTCCAGCGTCGGGCGGCCCACGGCGCGCTCCTTCACCTCGCGCGACGTGACGACCACGCCCGACGTCTCGGTCAGCTCGACGGGCAGCGCCTCCACGACGGTGGCCACGGCCGCCTCGGCGGGCTCGGGCACGACGGCGTTGGCGCGGACGGTGAGCACGGCGACGTCGGCGGTGACCGCGCACCGGGTGTCCCAGGCGCCGGCGAAGACGCGCTTGCCGGCGACGACGCGCCCGGCCTCGTCCTCGCCCACGGCGGCCGCGTCGATGACCAGCCCCGCGCCGAGCGCGTGCGCGGCCAGGGCGGCGGCCTCCTTCGCGCCGAACGTGGCGGGGGCCAGGACGACGTCGGCGTCCGTGCGCCGCACCGCGGAGGCGAGGGTGGCGGCGACGACGGACGGCAGGTGCCGGGCGCCGTCGCCCCCGGCGGCGCGGAGCGCGTCGGTCGGCACCTCGGCCTGGTGCACGGTCTCGACGCCGTAGGCGCCGAGCTGGGCGAGCACCTCGACGGTCGGCGCCTCGAGGGTGACGGCCTCGACGCGGCCGAGGCCGCGGCCGAGGGTGAGCAGCTCCAGCGCGCTCGAGCGCACCTCGGTGGCCGGGTCCAGCAGGACGAGGACGGTGCGGTTGCGGGTGGGCTCGGGGGAAGTCGGCATCGTCGCGTCCTCTCAGACCAGCTCGTTGCGGATGAGGTACTCGGCCAGCGCGGTGCCGCCCTCGCCCTTGTCGACCACCAGCTCCACCTCGGGGCGGGCCGGGCGCGGCGCGGCGCTGAGCGCCTCGGTGCGGGCACCCGCGGTGCCGACGGTGGCGGCGTCGAGACCCAGGTCGGCGGCCGACCACTCCTCGATCTGCTTGGTGCGGGCCGCCATGATCAGCTTGAAGTTCGGCATGCGCGGTGTGTTCGCCGTGTCCGCGACGGACAGGACGGCGGGCAGCGGCGCGGTGAGCGTCTCGCTGGCCTCGTCGGTCTCGCGGGTGACCGTCAGCGTCCCGTCCGCGACGTCCACCTTCTTGGCCAGCGTCAGCGCCGGGCGGCCCAGCTCGGCCGCGACGAGCGCCGGGACCACGGAGCCGAGCCCGTCGAGGGCGGCCATGCCGGTGACGACCAGGTCGACGGGCGCGCCGTCGGCCTCGAGCCGCCGCACGCCGGCCGCGAGCGCCGCGGCGGTGCCGAAGTAGTCCGAGCCGGCCAGCGCGTCGTCCGTGACGCGCACGGCCCGGTCCACGCCCATCTGGAACGACTTGCGCAGCGCCACGTCGCCCTCCGCCGGCGCGACCGTGAGCGCGACGACCTCGCTGGCCGCGCGCTCGTCCTCGGACAGGCCGTCGAGGATCCGCAGCGCGGCCTCCAGCGCGTTCTCGTCCAGCTCGTTGAGCGTGCCGACGCCCGGGTCGCGGTCGACGCGACAGTCCACGAACCGTCGTTCCGCGTTGATGTCCGGCACGTACTTCACGGCGACGACGATGCGCACGGGCGCGACCTCCAGCTCACGGTGGTGACGACCGGCCGCACGCGCTGCGGCCGACGGTGTCGAGCCTACCCGCGGGCACACCGCCCCAGGCGCCGCGTCCACCGTGCCCGCCGCGCCCGTCCGTCGGCCCGCCGCGCGCGCCCGTCGGTCCCCACGGGCACCATGTCCCCATGGAGTCCCGCCCGAAGGTCACGCCGCTGACGCGCCCGAGCGCGCGCCGCAGCCACGTCCCCCCGCTGGGGGTGCACCCGACTCCCGACGGCGGGGTCGACGTCGCCGTCGCGGCGTCGCACGCGGACGGCGTGGAGCTGTGCCTGATCGACGTCGTCGAGCCGCACCGCGACGCCCACGACCCGGCGCGGTACGCGGAGCGCCGCGTCCCGCTCGACGGGCCGGTCTACGGCGTGTGGCACGCGCACGTTCCGCACGTGAAGCCGGGTCAGCGGTACGGGTTCCGGGTGCACGGCGCGTGGGACCCGGAGGCGGGCCAGCGGCACAACCCGGCCAAGCTGCTCGTCGACCCCTACGCCCGCGGCCTGGTGGGCGACCTGACGTACGGGCCGGAGACGCTCGGCGCGGTGGGCGCGCCGCGCGACGCGGGCGCGGCCGAGGACCCCGACGCCGCGGACGGCCGGTGGTGGGTGGCCGAGCGGTACGGCGAGGCCGACCCGGAGGACTCGCTCGCCTTCGTGCCGCACTCCGTCGTCGTGCCGTCGCACCCGGGCCCGCCGCCGCTGAGCCGCCCGCGGGTGCCGTGGGCGGACACGGTGGTCTACGAGGCGCACGTGAAGGGCCTCACGGCGCGGCTCCCGGACGTGCCGCCCGAGCTGCGCGGCACCTACGCGGGGGTCGCGCACCCGGCGACGGTCGCGCACCTCACGAGCCTCGGCGTCACGACCCTCGAGCTGCTGCCGATCCACGCGTTCGCCAGCGAGCCGCGCCTGGTCGCGCAGGGGCTCACCAACTACTGGGGCTACCAGACCCTCGGCTTCTTCGCCCCGCACGCCGCGTACGCGACGCGGGCGGCGCGCGAGGCCGGGCCGGCGGCCGTCCTCGACGAGGTGCGCGGGATGGTGCACCTGCTGCACGAGGCGGGCATCGAGGTGCTGCTCGACGTCGTCTACAACCACACCTGCGAGGGCGGCGACGACGCGCTCCACGTGAGCTGGCGGGGCCTCGACAACGCCGGCTACTACCTGCACGACGGCGCCTCCCCGGCCGCCCTGGCGGACGTCACCGGCACGGGCAACTCGCTCGACTTCCGCCGCCCGCGCGTCGTGCAGCTCGCCCTGGACTCGCTGCGCTACTGGGCGGAGGTGGTGGGCGTGGACGGGTTCCGCTTCGACCTCGCCGTCACGCTGGGCCGCACGCACCACGGCTTCTCCCCCGACCACCCGTTCCTCGTCGCCCTGCAGACCGACCCCGTGCTGAACGGGCTCAAGCTCGTCGCCGAGCCGTGGGACGTGGGCCCCGGCGGCTGGCAGACCGGCAACTTCCCGCCCCCGACGGCCGAGTGGAACGACCGGTTCCGCGACGCCGTGCGCGGCTTCTGGCTCGACGCCCCCCGCGAGGGCTCGCACGGCCGGCCGATGCACGGCCTGCGCGAGCTCACCACGCGCCTGGCCGGCTCGGCCGACCTGTTCGGGCACTCGGACCCGCCGCTGGTGCGAGGCCCGGTGGCGTCGGTCAACTACGTGACGGCGCACGACGGGTTCACGCTCGCCGACCTCGTCGCGTTCGACCACAAGCACAACGAGGCCAACGGCGAGGACGGCCGCGACGGCTCGGACCACAACCTGTCCTGGAACCACGGCGTCGAGGGGCACGCACCCGGCGCCGACGACGACGGCGAGGGCGGCGGCGACGTCGACACCGAGCCGTGGTCCGCCGTCGTCCCGCTGCGACGCCGCTCCCAGCGCAACCTGCTCGCCATGCTGCTCCTGTCGGCGGGCACCCCGATGCTCACGGCGGGCGACGAGCTCGGCCGCACCCAGCGCGGCAACAACAACGCGTACGCGCAGGACAACGAGATCTCGTGGCTGTCGTGGGACCTCGACGACGCCGCCCGCGACCTGCTCGACACCACGCGCTTCCTGCTGGGGCTGCGCGCCGAGCACGCGGCCCTGCGCGCCGACTCGTTCTTCCTCGGCACGCCGCGCCCCGGCGAGGACGAGACGGACCTGCTGTGGTTCGCGGCCGACGGCGCTGCGATGGACCGCGACACGTGGGCCGTGGCCGGTCGGCGCGCCCTGCAGATGCTGCGCCCCGGGCCGGCCGACGGCGACGCCCACGTGCTGCTCGTCCTCAACGGCGGCCTGGACGACGTCGAGGTCACGCTGGCGCCGTCCCCGGGCGGCGAGGCGTGGGAGCGGGTGTGGAGCTCGACCTGGGACCGGCCCGAGCCGCCCGACGACGAGGAGCCCGACGGCGTGACCCTGGAGTCGCTGAGCGTGGAGGTCTTCCTCGCCCGGTAGCCGCGGCGCGGTTCCTCACCCGTGTGCCGCGCCCGTGTCCTCTGCCACACTGCGGGCATGAGCGCCGCTGCTTCCCCCACCCCGGTGACCGCCGACGTCGTCGTGATCGGGTCCGGGCTGTCCGGGCTGGTCACCGCCACCGAGCTCACCGCCTCCGGCCGGCGCGTGGTGCTGCTGGAGCAGGAGCCCGAGGCGTCGTTCGGCGGTCAGGCGTGGTGGTCGTTCGGCGGGCTGTTCCTCGTCGGGTCGCCGGAGCAGCGCGCGATGGGCGTGCACGACTCGCCCGAGCTGGCGTGGGCCGACTGGCTGGGCTCCGCGCAGTTCGACCCCGGCGCCGAGCGCGGCGAGGGGCCCGACCGGCACGGGTACGCGTGGGCACGGCGCTTCGTCGAGTTCGCCGCCGGCGACATGCGCTCGTGGCTGCACGGCAAGGGCGTGCGCTGGTTCCCGCTGGTGCAGTGGGCCGAGCGCGGCGGGTATCCGGTGTCGGGCCAGGCCAGCGGCACGGGGACCGGTCACACCGAGCACGGCAACTCCGTGCCCCGCTTCCACGTCACCTGGGGCACCGGCCCCGGGATCCTCACGCCGTTCGTGGCCGCGGCGCGGGCCGCGCGCGACGCCGGCCTGCTCGACGTGCGCTGCCGCCGCCGCGTCACCGGGCTCGTGACCACCGACGGGCGCGTCACCGGCGTGCGGGCCGACGTGCTGGCCGACCAGCCGGTCGCCGGCCTGCCCTTCGGCGGGCGCGGCGCGCCGTCGAACCGCGACGTCGTGGGCACCGAGGAGATCGCCGCGGGCGCCGTCGTCGTCGCCACCGGCGGCATCGGCGCGAACCACGACCTGGCCCGCGCGCACTGGGACCCCGCGGCGGGCACCCTGCCCGAGCGCATGCTGTCCGGCGTCCCGGACTCGACCGACGGCCTCATGCTCGGCATCGCCGCGGACGCCGGGGCCGCCCTCGTGCACGAGGACCGGATGTGGCACTACCCCGAGGGCATCGCGAACCACTCGCCCGTCTGGACGAACCACGGCATCCGCATCCTGCCCGGGCCGTCGTCGCTGTGGCTCGACGCCGACGGCGGCCGCCTCCCCGCGCCGCTGTTCCCCGGCTTCGACGCGCTGGGGGCGCTGCAGCACGTCACCCGGCGCGGCGACGACCACTCCTGGTTCGTGCTCAACAAGGCGATCATGGAGTCCGAGTTCGCCCTGTCCGGGTCGGAGCAGAACCCCGACCTCACCGGCAAGGACGTCAAGCTCCTCGCGCAGCGCGTGCTGCCGCGCGCCGTCGGGCCCGTGGAACGGTTCGCGCGCGAGTCGCCCGAGTTCCTGTGGGCCGACACCCCCGCCGAGCTCGCGGCCAAGATGAACGCCCTCGTGGAGGCCACGCCGGGCTCGACGGGGCACGTCGACCCGGACGCGCTCGCCGCCATGGTCGCGGCCCGCGACGCCCAGGTGGCCTCCGGGCTGGGCAAGGACCCGCAGGTGGTGGCCACGCGCGCGGCCCGCGACTACCGCGTGGACAAGCTCATCCGCGTCGCCAAGCCACGTCCGCTGACGACGCCGAAGGACGGCCCGCTGCTCGCCGTCCGGCTGTCCGTGCTGACCCGCAAGACCCTCGGCGGCCTCTGGTGCGACCCGTCCGGCCGCGTGCTGCGGGCCGACGGGTCCGTGCTGGAGGGGCTGTGGGCGGTCGGCGAGGCGGCCGGCTTCGGCGGCGGCGGCGTGCACGGCCACCGCGCCCTGGAGGGCACCTTCCTCGGCGGCTGCCTGCACACCGGCCGCACCACCGGCCGCGCCCTCGCCGTCGACCTCTGACGCCGAGGTAGTCCCGGACTCCGCGAGGTCCGGACTACCTCGCGCACCACGTGTCCGCGCGCGCCGAGCAGGCCCGCTGGCTAGCGTGGAGGCCGTGACGTCTCCGCAGCCCACACCGCACGTGCCGATCGGACGGATCCCCGTCCTGGAGCTCTCCCCCGTCGTCGAGGGCGGGCGCTGGCCGGCGAAGGCAGCGGTCGGCGAGGTCGTCCCCGTCGAGGCGACGGTCTTCCGCGAGGGGCACGACGCCGTCGCGGCCACCGCCGTCCTCCTCGCGCCGGACGGCGAGGTGCACAGCACCGCCCCGATGGTCGACGTCGCCCCCGGTCTCGACCGGTTCCGCGGCTTCCTGCAGCCCGACGCGACGTCGGACGGGGCCGCCGACTGGTCGTTCCGCGTCGAGGCCTGGTCGGACCCGTACGCCACGTGGGCGCACGACGCCGTGATCAAGTTCGACGCCGGGCAGGACGTCGACCTCCTGCTGGCGGAGGGGCGCCGGCTGTTCGAGCGCATCGTGGCCCCCGACCTGCAGGCCACCCGCACCGCCGAGGACGCCGCCACGCTGGGGGCCGCGGCGCGCGAGCTCGCGGACGCCACGCGCCCGCCGGAGGCGCGCCTCGCGATGGCGATGACGTCGGCGGTCAAGGACGCCCTCCGGCGCTCCCCGCTGCGCGACCTGGTGACCGCGAGCGCCGCGTACCCGCTGCGGGTGAGCCGCCCGCTGGCGCTCGCGGCGAGCTGGTACGAGTTCTTCCCGCGCTCGGAGGGCGCCACCCGGCGCAAGGACGGCACGTGGCGCTCGGGCACGTTCCGCACGGCGGCGAAGCGCCTGCCCGCGGTCGCGGCGATGGGGTTCGACGTCGTCTACCTCACGCCCGTGCACCCGATCGGCACGACGTTCCGCAAGGGCCGCAACAACACGCTGGACCCGCAGCCGGGCGACCCGGGCAGCCCGTACGCGATCGGCTCGCCCGACGGGGGCCACGACGCGATCCACCCGGAGCTGGGCACCGAGAAGGACTTCCGGACCTTCGTCGCCGCGGCCCGCCGCGCGGGCCTCGAGGTGGCGCTCGACCTCGCGCTGCAGTGCTCCCCCGACCACCCGTGGGTGACGGAGCACCCGGAGTGGTTCACCGTCCGCGCGGACGGCACGATCGCGTACGCCGAGAACCCGCCCAAGAAGTACCAGGACATCTACCCGCTGAACTTCGACCGCGACCCGGAGGGGCTGTCGGCGGAGATCCTGCGGATCGTGCTGCTGTGGATCGACCGCGGCGTGACGGCGTTCCGCGTGGACAACCCGCACACCAAGCCGCTGGACTTCTGGGAGTGGCTGCTCGCGCAGGTGCACGCCGCCCACCCCGACGTGATCTTCCTGTCCGAGGCGTTCACGCGGCCGGCGATGATGCAGACGCTGGCGCGGATCGGCTTCCACCAGTCGTACACGTACTTCACCTGGCGCAACGACAAGGCGGAGATCGAGGAGTACCTGCAGGAGGTCTCCGGGCCGCAGGGCTCGGTGCTGCGCCCCTCGTTCTGGCCGACGACGCACGACATCCTGCCGCCCTACCTGCAGCACGGCGGCGTCGCGGGCTTCGCCGTCCGCGCCGTGCTCGCCGCGGCCGGCTCGCCGACCTGGGGCGTCTACTCGGGCTACGAGCTGGTCGAGAACGTGCCGCGCCCGGGCGTCGAGGAGCAGATCGACAACGAGAAGTACGAGTACAAGCCGCGCGACTGGTCGCAGGCCGACGTCATCGGCGTCTCGACGCTGCTGCGCCGGCTCAACGAGGTCCGGCGCGCGCACCCGGCGCTGCAGCAGCTGCGCGACCTGACGGTGCACCCGACGACGAACGACCAGGTCGTCGCCTTCTCGCGGCGGGTGCGCGCCGAGCACCTACCCGCGGCGGGGCGGCCCGGCGCCACGCACGACGACGTCGTGCTCGTGGTGCTCAACCTCGACCCGTGGGAGACGCAGGAGTCCACGATCCTGCTCGACCTCGAGGCCCTCGGCCTCACGCGGCCCGACGGCGTGGAGGACCAGCCGTTCTTCGTCGTCCACGACGAGCTGTCCGGCGCCACGTACCCGTGGGGCGCGCACCCGTACGTGCGGCTCGACCCGCGCGAGCAGGTGGCGCACGTGCTCACGGTCGGGCTGGCATGACCGCGCCGCGGAGCGTGCCCGGATGACCCCCGAGGTGCCGCGCCCGATCACGCGGCAGGTGCCCGTGCAGGCGCTGCCCACGCGGCCGCAGCCCGCTCCCCCGCCGCTGGACAAGCCGGGCCTGTCCGACGACCCGGAGTGGTACCGCACGGCCGTGTTCTACGAGGTCATCGTGCGGGCCTTCTCGGACACGGGCGGCGCGGGCACGGGCGACCTGCGCGGCGTCACGGAGCGGCTCGACTATCTCCAGTGGCTCGGCGTGGACTGCCTGTGGCTGCCCCCGTTCTACCCGTCGCCGCTGCGCGACGGCGGGTACGACATCGCGGACTACACGTCGATCGCGAGCCAGTACGGCACCGTGGGCGACTTCACGGACCTCATCGAGGCGGCGCACGCGCGCGGCATCCGCGTGGTGGTGGACCTGGTGATGAACCACACCAGCGACCAGCACCCGTGGTTCCAGTCGTCGCGCGCCGACCCGGAGGGCCCGTACGGCGACTTCTACGTGTGGTCGGACGACGACACCCGCTACCCGGACGCCCGCATCATCTTCGTGGACACGGAGACGTCGAACTGGACCTTCGACCCGGTGCGGCGGCAGTACTTCTGGCACCGGTTCTTCCACCACCAGCCGGACCTCAACTTCGAGAACCCGCGCGTGGTGGACGCGATGCTCGACGTGGCGCGGTTCTGGCTGGGGATCGGCGTGGACGGGTTCCGCCTGGACGCCGTGCCGTACCTGTTCGAGGCCGAGGGCACCAACTGCGAGAACCTGCCGGAGACGCACGCGTTCCTGCGCCGGGTGCGGCGCATGATCGACGACGAGTACCCGGGCCGCATCGTGCTGGCCGAGGCGAACCAGTGGCCGCAGGAGGTGGTGGACTACTTCGGCACCGCGGACGAGCCCGAGTGCCACATGTGCTTCCACTTCCCCGTGATGCCGCGCGTCTACTACGCGATGCGCGACCAGCGCGCCCGGCCCCTGCTGGACATCCTGGCCGACACCCCGGACATCCCCGCGCCGGGCGGCCAGTGGTCCACGTTCCTGCGCAACCACGACGAGCTGACGCTCGAGATGGTCTCCACCGAGGAGCGCGCGGCGATGTACGGGTGGTTCGCGCCCGACCCGCGCATGCGCGCCAACATCGGCATCCGCCGTCGGCTCTCGCCGCTGCTCGACAACTCCCGCAAGGAGATCGAGCTGGCGCACGCGCTGCTGCTCAGCCTGCCGGGCAGCCCGTGCCTGTACTACGGCGACGAGATCGGCATGGGCGACAACATCTGGCTGCCCGACCGGGACGCCGTGCGCACCCCCATGCAGTGGACGCCGGACCGCAACGCGGGCTTCTCCACCGCCGACCCCGGCCAGCTGTACCTTCCGCTGGTGCAGTCGCTGGTGCACCACTACCAGCACACCAACGTCGAGGCGCAGCTCGCGCAGCCCTCGTCGCTGCTGCACTGGGTGCACGGCATGCTCGCGGTGCGGCGGCTGCACCCGGCGTTCGGCACCGGGGGCTTCGCCGCCCTCGAGGCGGACGACGAGGCGGTGATCGCGTTCCTGCGGACGACGCCGGGCGAGACGCTTCTGGTGGCGGTGAACCTGTCGGCCACGGCGCGCTCGGCACGGGTGCGGCTGCCGCGGCACGCGGGGTGGTCGCTGACCGACGTCTTCGGCGGCGCCGGCTTCCCCGACGTCGGCCCGGACGGCGACGTCACGATGACGTGGGGGTCGCGCGACTTCTACTGGCTGCTCCTCACCCCGCCGGCGCCCGGTGGGGCCGCCCCGGGCGGCGAGCCGTCGTGACGGTCGTGCGGCCGGCCGCGGACGTCCCCGACCCGAGCGTCGGAGACCTGCTCGCGGCCTGGCTGCCCGGCCGGCGGTGGTTCCCCGCGGGCGGCGCGAGCGGCGCCGACGCGCGGGTCGAGCCGTGGCTCGCGGTGACGTTCGACGACGACGGCGGGGACCGGGCCGGCCGGGCCGGCCGGGCCGGCCGGGCCGGCGCCGACGTCGTCGTCCTCCTCGTCCACGTGCGCGGCGCCGGCGTGCCCGGCGGGGAGGTGGTGGCGCAGGTGCCGCTGGTGCTCACGGACCCGGCCGAGCGCGGCCCGGGGTTCGTCGCCGACGTGCGGACCGCGGCGGGCGACGTCGCGGTGCACGACGGCGGCGCCCACCCCGCCGGCTGGCTCGCGGCGCTGCGCGCGATGGGCGTGGGCGACGGCGTGCCGGACGCCGCGCTGACCGCCGGCGGTCACGTGGTCGCCGGCGAGCAGTCGAACACGAGCGTCGTGCTGCCGGGCGTGCCGTCGCCCGACGGCGCGGGCGGGATGCTCAAGATCCTGCGCACGGTGACGCCGGGGCCGCACCCGGACGTCGTGGTGCCCCGCGCGCTCACCCGCGCGGGCTGGGACGGCGTGCCGCGGTTCCTCGGCGCGCTGCAGGTCGCCACGGAGCCGGGCCGGACCACCGCGCTCGCCGTGCTGAGCGAGCTGGTGCCGCACGCCCGCGACGGCTTCGAGCTGGCCTGCGACCACGCCCGCCGCGGCGAGTCGTTCGCCCACCTCGCGGCGGACCTGGGGCGCGTCGTGGCGGAGCTGCACGCCGTGCTGCGCCAGGCGATGCCGCCCGGCCCGCTGCTCGACCCGTCCCGGTTCGTCGCCGGCCTGCGGGTCCGCGCGGCCCTGGCCGTCGCCGAGGCGCCCGTCCTGGCGGAGCGCACGGCGGAGATCGACGCCCTCCTGGGCGACCTGGAGGGCCGGCTGCCCCGGCTGCGGCTCCAGACCGTGCACGGAGACCTCCACCTGGGGCAGGCCCTGCACGGCGCGACCGGCTGGAAGCTGCTCGACTTCGAGGGCGAGCCGCAGCGGCCGGCCGAGGAGCGCGCCGCCCCGGACCTCCCGCTGCGCGACGTCGCGGGCATGGTCCGCTCCTTCGCGTACGCCGCGGCGGTGGGCGGTGCGCCCGACCCGGCGTGGGAGGCCGAGGCGGTGCACGCCTTCCTCGCCCGCTACCGGCGGGCGGCCGCTCCGGCGGCGGCGCTGCAGAGCCTCGGCACCCGCCGGACGCCGGAGCTCGACCCGCCCACCGCCGACGCCGTGCTCGCCGCGCTCGTGCTCGACAAGGCGCTCTACGAGGTGGTCTACGAGACGCGGCAGCGGCCGGCGTGGGCGCACATCCCGCTGGCCGCCGTGGACCGGGTGCTCGACCGGGCCCGCCGCGCCCCCTGACGCCTCACCGCCGCCCGGCCACCGCGAGCTCGTTCAGCGTGCGCAGCACCCCGGGGGCGGCGAGCCCCGCGAGGTCCACGACCGCGCCCTCGGGCAGCGCGACCTCCAGGTCCACGCTCTCGCCCGGCAGCAGGTCGACGAGCATGTCGTCGACCACGGCGTCGGGGTGGACCTTGTCGGCCAGCAGGGTCAGGTCGCGCACGAGGGTGGCCGCCGTGACCCGCACCCGCGCCCCCGTCGCCGTGGGCTGCACCTCCGTGTCGAGCGAGGGCGCCTCGAGCGCCGAGTCCCGGGGCTCGGCGAAGAACCAGGTGCCCCGCTGCCCGCCCAGGGCGGCGGCGACCAGCTCGCGGTCGGCGGCGCCGGGGACGGCGACGTCGGCGGGCACCGGCACGGCCAGCGTGCCGCGCGGCGCGACCTCCACCGGGACGATCGTGCCCGCGGCCGCCACGCCGTCGAACCCGAGGCGGCGCAGCTCCAGGTCGCCCGCCCACGGCTCGTCGGTGTCGTTGACGAGGACGGCGGCCAGCCCGTCGGTGCCGTCGCCCGCCGGCTCGCCCCCCTCGGCCGAGCGCGGCTGGACCGTCACGAGCCGGTCCGCGAACGCGCGCCGGATCCCGTGCAGCAGCGGCTTCGCGTGCCCGTCGCCGTCCACGGCGGCCCAGGACGTGACGGGCCAGCAGTCGTTGAGCTGCCACACCACGGCGCCCATGCAGCGCGGGCTCCAGGAGCGCAGGTGCTCGAGCGCGACGCGCACGGCCGTGGCCTGGTTCCAGGACATCGCCCAGTGCCAGTCGTCCATGTCGTCGGGCAGCGGCACGTGCGCGACCAGGCCGTCGGTGAGCTTGTCGTTGCCGCTCATCGCCTTCTGGTGCACGCGCATGCCCGGGGACTCCGGGGTGAGCGGGTCGTCGCTGATCGACCGGGTGAGCGCCGACCACGTGGGCGGGCCCTGCCACCCGAACTCCGCCATGAAGCGCGGCACGACGTCGCGGTAGTGCGGCCAGTCCTCGCGGTTCCACAGCTCCCACGAGTGCATCGAGCCGTGCTCGGGGTCGTTCGGGAACACGTCGAGGCTGCCCGACCAGGGGCTCGACGGCGTGTACGGGCGGCCCGGGTCCAGCTCCGCCACGACGGACGGCAGCAGCTCGGTGTAGTACCCGAGGCCCCAGGTCTTGCCCTCGAGCCGCTTGATCCAGCCCCACGTCTGGTGGCCCCAGATGTTCTCGTTGCTCCCGTTCCACAGCACGAGGCTCGGGTGCGGCATCAGGCGGGTCACGTTGTCGCGCGCCTCGGCCTCCACCTCGGCGCGCAGCGGCTCCTCCTCGGCGTACGCGGCGCAGGCGAATGCGAAGTCCTGCCACACGAGCACGCCGCGCTCGTCGCACAGGTCGTAGAACGCGTCGTCCTCGTAGAGGCCGCCGCCCCAGACGCGCAGCAGGTTCATGTTCGCCTGCGCGGCCTGGTCCAGGCGGGCGGCGTACCGCTCCCGCGTCACCCGGTGCGGGAAGGCGTCGTCCGGGATCCAGTTGGCTCCCCGGACCCATACGGGGCGGTCGTTGACGACGATCGTGAACGACGTGCCGTGCTCGTCGGGCACGAGGTCGAGGCGCACCGAGCGGAACCCGACCCGGCCCGACCACGCGTCCCTCGCGCCATCCCCGGGCTCCTCTCCGCCGTCGGGCCCGACCGCGGGCGCCGCGGTGACCTCGACGTCGTACAGCGGCTGCTCCCCGTGGCCGCGGGGCCACCACAGGCGGGCGTCGCGCAGGTCGACGGGCACGACGGCGCCGCTCTCCCCCGCGGGCACGGTCACGACGGCGGTCTCCCGCGCGCCGTGGCCCGTGACGGTCGCGGTGACGGTCACGGGCCCGTCGGCGCCGGCCGCGCGCTCCAGGTCCACGTGCACGGCGACGCGGCCGTCCGCCGTCCGCGCGCCGGACGGCACGTCCGGCACGGTGACCACGGGGCGCACGGCCGCGAGCCGGGCGGTGCTCCACGACTCGAGCCGCACGGGACGCCAGATCCCGGAGGTGGCGGTGTCGATGCCCCAGTCCCAGCCGAAGCTGCACGCCATCTTCCGGATGGCGTTGAACGGGTGGTGGTTGACCTGCGGGCGGTAGCCGAGGGCGAGGCTCTGCGCGTCGGCGTACCGCACGGGCGAGGAGAACCGCACCACGAGCTCGTTGTCGCCGGGCACCAGCGCCGCGCCGACGTCGAACCGGTAGGTGCGGTGCATGTTCGCCGTCGCGCCCACCGGGGCACCGTTCAGCCGCAGGTCGGCCACGGTGTCGAGGCCGTCGAGGACGAGGTCGTGCCGGTCGTGGCCGTCGGGCTCCCACGCGAACGTGGTGCGGTACTCCCAGTCGCAGCGCCCGATCCACGCCAGCAGGGCCTCGTGGTCGTCGAGGTACGGGTCGGGGATCAGCCCGGCGGCGAGCAGGTCGGTGTGCACGCTGCCCGGCACCGTGGCGGGGACCCCCTGGGGCGGCAGGCCCGCGGCGAACCCGGCGGGCGCGGGCCCGCCGGCGAGACGCACCGACCAGCCGTCGTGCAGCTCGCGGCGCGACGCGCCCGCGAGCGCGGTCGCAGGGCCGGTCGCAGGGAGGCTCGGGGTGACGGTGGGTGCCGGGCTCGGCGTGGGGCTCATGCGCTCGCTCCTGTGGGGTGGTCGGACGTTCCCTCGGGGTGACGCTCCCCGTCGCGACGGTGCGACCCCGGGCAATAGTGAAGCGGTTAAGCGAGAGGAAGTCCAGCCCCTCTCACCCCGCGTGCCGCGCGGTGGTGCCACGCGCCCGCAGCGTGGGGACCGAGTCCAGGAAGCTGCCGGGCTCCGCCCCGTCCATCCGGTCGAAGAGCCGCCGCGCCACGTGCGCACCGTACTTCTTGACGTCGTGGCTGAGCGCGGTGAGGCGCGGGAACGTGGCCTCGCACAGGAGAGAGTCGTCCCACGCGACCATCGAGACGTCCGCGGGCACGCGCAGGCCGACCTCCGCGGCCACCCCCAGCCCCGCGACCGCCATCACGTCGTTGTCGTAGATGATCGCCGACGGCCGCTCGGCGAGGGTGAGGACCGCCCGGGTCACGCCGGCGCCCTGCACCGGGGAGTAGTCGGTCCGGTACACGAGGCCCTCCGCCCCGACCGCCGCGATCTCCTCGTCGAACGCACGGTCGCGGATCGTGGTGTGCCCGAAGTCCTCCACCCCGGAGATGCGGGCGATGCGCCGGTGCCCCATCGCGTACAGGTAGCGCACCGACTCGCGCACCGCCGCGGCGTCGTCGGTCCACACGTTCGTCAGGCCGCCGGCGAGGCTCGTGTCCCCCACGACGACGGCGGGCAGCGCGTCGGGCAGCTGGAACGCCGGCAGGCGCGGATCGTCCACCCGCGGGTCGATGATGATCACGCCGTCCACGCGCCGGGCGGCGCGCCACGCGCGGTGCGCCCGCAGCTCCGCGTCGAGGTCCGGCACCACCTGGAGCAGCAGCGCGTACGAGCGCTTGCTCAGCTCGAGCTCGATGCCCGCGAGGAACTGCATGTAGAACGACTCGACGCCGAGGGTGTCGGGGTCGCGCGCCAGCACCATGCCGACCGTCTCGCTGCGCGACCCGGACAGCGACCGGGCCGCCGAGCTCGGCTGCCACCCGAGCTCGTCCGCAATGGCGAGGATGCGGGCGCGCGTCTGCTCCGAGACGCCCGGGCGGTCGTTCAGCGCGTACGACACCGCACCCGTCGAGACACCCGCCCGGCGGGCGATGTCGGAGATCGTGATCCTGGGCACGAGAGGTCCTCCTGAAGGTCGTGGAGAGCCTACTTCGCGCAGCATGGCCTCCCCGCGTGCGCCGCCATGTCGCGGTCGGGCCGTTCGTGGAACAGTGGCCCCATGACCGGGTCCGCCGCCGTCCCCGCACCCCCTCCCGTCGACCCCGAGGTGCTGACCGCGGTCGCACAGGGCACCCTGCACGACCCGCACGCCGTGCTCGGCCCCCACCTGCTCGGGCCCGGCGACGACGGTGACGGCGACGCCGCGTGGGCCGTCGTGCGGGTGCTGCGGCCGCTGGCCGACGAGGTCGCGGTGGTGCTCCCCGACCACGGCGAGACGCCCGCGCGGCACGTGGCCGCGGGCGTGTGGGAGGCGGTGGTGCCCGCGGGCGCCGACAGCGGCGGCGGGCCGCACGCCCCGGACTATCGGGTGCGCACCCGGTACGACGACGACGTGCAGATGGTCGACGACCCGTACCGCTTCCTGCCCACGCTCGGCGAGGTGGACCTGCACCTGATCGCCGAGGGCCGCCACGAGGAGCTGTGGCGCGCGCTCGGCGCGAACCCCCGCAGCTTCCCGAGCGCGCTCGGGGAGATCACGGGCACGGCGTTCGCCGTCTGGGCCCCGAACGCGCGCGGCGTGCGCCTCGTGGGCGACCACAACCGGTGGACCACCGTGCACCCCATGCGCTCGCTCGGCGCGAGCGGCGTGTGGGAGCTCTTCGTGCCCGGCGTGGGCGCGGGCACGCGGTACAAGTACGAGGTGCTCGGCCCCGACCGCGTGTGGCGGGCCAAGGCCGACCCGCTCGCCAAGGGCACGGAGGTGCCGCCCGCCACGGCGTCCGTCGTCGTCGACTCCGCCTACGCCTGGGAGGACGCCGAGTGGATGGCGCGGCGCGCCGCGAGCGACCCGCACGGCGGCCCGATGAGCGTCTACGAGGTGCACCTCGGCTCCTGGCGGCCGGGCCTCGGCTACCGCGAGCTCGCCGAGGAGCTCACCGCGTACGTGGTCGAGCAGGGCTTCACCCACGTGGAGCTGCTGCCCGTGGCGGAGCACCCGTTCGGCGGGTCGTGGGGCTACCAGGTGACCGGCTACTACGCGCCGACGGCGCGGTTCGGTCACCCCGACGACTTCCGGTACCTCGTGGACCGGCTGCACCGGGCCGGCGTCGGCGTCATCCTCGACTGGGTGCCGGGCCACTTCCCGCGCGACGAGTTCGCCCTCGCGCGGTTCGACGGCTCGCCCCTGTACGAGCACGCCGACCCCCGCCGGGGCGAGCAGCCCGACTGGGGCACGTACGTGTTCGACTTCGGCCGCCGCGAGGTGCGCAACTTCCTCGTCGCCAACGCGACCTACTGGTTCGAGGAGTTCCACGCCGACGGCCTGCGCGTGGACGCGGTGGCGTCGATGCTCTACCTCGACTACTCGCGCAAGCCCGGCGAGTGGCTGCCCAACGTGCGCGGCGGGCGCGAGAACCTGGAGGCGATCGCGTTCCTGCAGGAGGCGAACGCCACCGCCTACCGCCGCTCCCCCGGCGTCATGATGATCGCCGAGGAGTCCACGGCCTTCCCCGGCGTCACCCGGCCCACCGACGCGGGCGGCCTCGGCTTCGGCCTGAAGTGGAACATGGGCTGGATGAACGACGGCCTGCGGTACGTGGCCCACGACCCGATGTACCGCCGCTACCACCACCACGAGCTGACGTTCTCGCTCGTCTACGCGTTCTCCGAGCAGTACGTGCTCCCGGTCAGCCACGACGAGGTGGTGCACGGCAAGGGCTCCCTGCTGCGCCGCATGCCCGGCGACCGCTGGAAGCAGCTCGCCGGGGTGCGCGCGTTCCTCGCCTACCAGTGGACCCACCCCGGCAAGCAGCTGCTCTTCATGGGGCAGGAGTTCGCGCAGGACGCGGAGTGGGACGAGGGGTCCGGCCTGGACTGGTGGCTCCTCGACACCCCCGGCCACGCCGGCGTGCAGCGCCTGGTGCGCGACCTCAACGCCCTCTACCGCGCCACGCCCGCCCTGTGGGAGCGGGACTTCGACGCCGCCGGGTTCGAGTGGCTCGACTCCGACGACGCCGACCACGACACCCTCTCGTGGGTGCGTCGCGACGCCGACGGCCACCCGGTGGTCGTCGTGGTGAACTTCGCGGGCGTGCCCCACGAGAGCTACCGCCTCGCCCTGCCCGACGGCGGCGCCTGGGACGAGGCGCTCAACACCGACGCGCAGGACTACGGCGGCTCCGGGGTCGGCAACCTCGGCCGCGTGCAGGCGCAGGACGTCCCCTGGAAGGGCCGGCGGCACTCGGCGACCCTGCGCGTGCCGCCGCTGGGCGCCCTGGTCCTCACGCCGACCACGCCGAGCTAGAGAAGCCGGACCCGGCTTCTCTGTCTCGGCGTCAGTAGAGCGCGATCGCCAGGCGCTGGCGGGCCTTGACCACGCGAGGGTCGGTGGGCCCGACGATCTCGAAGTACTCGACCAGGCGGACGCGCACCTTCTCCTTCGCGTCCGCGTCCGCGCCGGGCAGCAGCTCGAGCAGGCGCGCGAACGCGTCCTCGACCTTGCCGCCGAGCATGTCCGTGTCGGCGACCGCGAGCTGCGCGTCCACGTCCGCCGGGGCGGCGGCCGCGGCGGTGCGCACGGCCTGCAGGTCGGCGTCGCGGGTGCGCTGCAGCAGCCGCACCTGCGCCAGCCCGGCCACGGCCAGCGCGTCCTTCGGGTCCTGCCTGATCGCCTTCTCGTAGGCGGCGACGGCCGCGTCGAGGTCGTCGCGCTCGATCGCGTCGTACGCCTCCTGGTGCAGCGGCGGCAGCGGCTCCTCGGCCGGCTCCGCCTCCGCCTCGGGTCGCGCCTCGTCCTCGCCGCCCTGGCCGGGCGCGCGGCCGGTGACGCCGTTCTGCTCGGCCGCGGCCAGCACCTGCTCGAGCACGTCGCGCACCTGCTCCTCCGGCGCGGCGCCCTGGAACAGCGGCAGCGGCTGGCCCTGCAGCACGGCGACGACCGTCGGCACACCCTGCACCTGGAACGCGGCCGCCACCTGGGGGTACGCCTGCGCGTCCAGGCGACCGAGGAGGAAGCGCCCGGCGTACTCCTCGGCCAGCCGCCCGAGCAGCTCCCCGAGGTCGGCGTTCGCCTTGTCCGTCGGGATCCACAGCAGCATGACCACCGGGTAGGTGGTCGAGTCCTGCACCACCTGCTGGAAGTTCGCGTCCGTGACGTCCAGCACGTAGCCCCCGGCCGAGGGCGCGCCGCCGGGCTCTCCCGGGGGCGGGGACTGGGGACGGTTCAGCGCCGACAGGTCGACGGCGCCGCGCGTGCTGAAGCTCGGGTCGGGCGTGGGGTTGGTCATGGACGTCATCCTATGAGCGGTGCGTCAGTTCGAGGCGGCCGTCGCGACGTGCGAGTAGCCGAGCGGGCGGATCTTCTGGTCCGAGTCCTTCGGCGGCACGTACAGGGCCACCATGTCGGTGTACTCCGTGTTCAGCACGTTGGTCGGGTCCGCGTCGCCCAGCAGGGCCTTCTGCGTCTCCGAGAGGGCGGGCACCTTGGCCTCGTCCTCGGCCTTCACGCTCGTCCTGCCGTCGATGACGCCCATCACCAGCGCCCCGCCGTCGGCGGTGCGCACCGAGCGCACCTCGTCCTTGCGGGCGGTGAACTTCTGCGTGTACTTCGCGCCCGACTCGTCGAAGCCCTCGATGTCCTTCCACGCCTGCGCGTCGGAGGCGACCGCCGCGACCAGGTCGGCGTCGGGCAGTTCGAAGCCCTTCGCGAACGACGACTTCTTCGCGCCGAGGGTGACGACGTCGGCGTACTGCGCCAGCGCGTCGGTCGGCGTCGCGACCAGCGCGTCGTCGTCCGCCGGGACGGCCTCGGAGCCGATCCCCGCGTCGGCGAAGGCGGGCATCACCACGCCGGGGATGAGCTGCACCCAGGACCACATCTTGTAGTCCGCGCGTGCCGAGTCCTGCTCGAAGGCGACCAGGCGCGGCGTCTCCAGGTCCTCGGTGGCGGTGGTGATCGAGAAGCTCGTGCGCGGCCACCCCGCGGTGGTGGGGATGATCATCTGCTGGGACTCGCTCGGGATGTCCGTGATGAACTCCGCGTTGTCCCGCGTCTTGGCGACCGAGAGCTGGCTCGCACGTACCTCGTAGGCCGGGCCCGTGACGCGCGGCTTGAGGTCCTTGCCCTTGAGCTCCTTGTCGGCCTTGGCGACCGTGTCGGCGACCGCGGTGAACACCTGGGTGTCCTGCTCCTCGGTCAGCACGGGCCCGTCGAAGGCCTCGCCGGCCACGGGCTGGGGCACCTCGTCGGCGCAGCCGGCCAGGAGCGTCGTCGAGACGACGACGGCGCTCGCGACGGCGAGGCCGCGGCGGGTGGTACGGCGGTTCATCGGTTCTCCCCGTCGGTGTCGTTCGTGTCGGCGGCCTGCCCCGTGCGGGTGCCGTCGCCGAAGCCCCACGTGGCGCGCCAGGCGGCGGCACGCCCTGCGGGCGTGGACGTGTCCGGACGGGCCTCGCCGGCGGTCTCGGCCTCCTGGGCCTGCTGCGGGCGCACGGCCGGGATCGAGCCGGTGATGGCGCGCAGCATCCGGGTCATGCCGCCCTGCTCCGCGGCCCGGCGGGCCTCCTCCTGCGCGCGCAGCTCGCGCCGCGTCATCCGCAGCGCGCCGGTGGCCGTGGTGGGCTCGGCGGGCACCTGCTCGTGCGGCGTCGGCTCCGCGGGCGCGGGAACGGGCTCGTGCGGGGTCGGCCCGGCGGGCACGGCGCCGAAGGGCGCGGCCTGGGGCGTGGCGACCTCGGCGTCGTCGGGTGCCGGGGCCCCCTCGGCGACGTCCTCACGCGGGCGCCGGCGGGACCGGCGCAGCAGGCGACCGGTGAGCGGCACCTCGGCCGTGCCCACGGAGTCGCGGACCGTGCCGTCGTCCTCGGGCTCGCCCGGCTCGGCCGGGGCGGGCCCCTCGGACGCCGGGGGCGCCTCCGGGGCGGGGGCGTCGCGGTCGTCGGACCGCACCGGCGCGAACAGGCCCGCGGGTCCCGCCGACGGGCCCTCGTCGTGGAGGTCGGCGGGCGCCTCGTCGAGCGGCCCACGGTCGGCGCGCTCCGCACGGACCCGGCGGTTGCCGAGCACGAGGAGCACGGCGCCCACGACGACCAGCGCCGCTCCGACGCCGACGCCCGGCCACAGGTACGGCGTCGTGACGGTGCGCGGCCACGTGAGCTCCAGGGTCGGCGCCGCCGCCCCCTCGCCCACGCCGGCGGCCAGCAGGGTCCAGCGACCCGGCCGGTCGCTCCAGCGCAGGGTGGCGCTGTTCTCGTCCGAGACCTCGGCCACCCACATGTCCGACCCGGCGGGGTCGGGACCCGACGCCGGCGCCTCGTTCGTCTCCGCGTCGGCGTCCGCGGGCTCGCCCGCCGCGACCGTGAGGTTGTCCCAGTCGCTGAGGCCGGTGACCCGCGAGTAGGGGTCGTTGCCGACCCACCCGGCCACGTCGACGTCGCGGCCGACGGCCAGCGTGACCTTCTGGCCCTCGGGGACGGTCGCGCTGACGGTGACGTCGCCACCGACGAGCCCGAGGACCCCGGGGTCGGTCACGACCAGCGTGCCGTCACCGACCGGCTCGGCCGTGGCGACCACCGTGTCGGTGTCGCGCCAGACCGTGGCGGAGGCGACACCGAGCGCGGCAGCGGCCAGTCCGAGCAGGACCAGGACGCCACCCAGAATGCGTTGCAGCACCGAGCTTTCCCTTCGACGTGGACAGTCCAGCATAGGGACGACCCGGCGGGGCCCGTCCACGTGGAGGCCCTGGCTGGGGGCGGTTCACCAACCCTTCACGACTCGCGTACGACCGCCGCGCCGCGGCTACCGGCCGCCGTCACGACCCGTGGCACGGCGCCGGAACCCGGCTGTCGCGGCGCACCCCCGCGGTGTGGGAAGATGCCTGGCTCGTCCTTTAGGGCAAGTATGTCCCGAGTATCGGCGCCAGTGCCGCGCCACTATCCTGGCGAGGCTGGGACACCCCACCACGTACGGAGGTCTGCACGTGTCCGACGAGCGCACGCTCTTCCCGATCACCATGCGCGGTTACGACCGCACCCAGGTGGACGGCCACATCGCCCGACTCGAGCAGGCGTTGGAGGAGGCCCGCCGGAACGTCGAGAGCACCGACGCGCGCGCCATGCAGATCTCCTCGGAGCTCGCCCTGGTGCAGCGCCAGCTCCGGGAGAACGAGAAGCCGTCGTACGCCGGGCTCGGGTCTCGTGTCGAGCGCCTCCTGCGGTCCGCCGAGGAGCAGTCCACCGAGGTGCTCACGCAGGCCAACCAGCAGGCCGCCGACATCATGGCCCGGGCCAAGCTCTCGGCCGGCCAGGTGCGCGCCCGCGCGGAGTCCGAGGCCTCCGAGCTGCTGGGCAGCGCCCGCCGCGAGGCCGAGGAGATCCGGTCGACGACCGCCGCCGAGGCGGAGGGCACGCTGCTCGCCGCCCAGCGCCGCGCCGAGGAGCTGGTCGGCTCCGCCGAGCGCGAGGCCGCCCTCATCACCTCCACGCTCTCCGCCGAGGAGAGCGAGCGGCGCGCCACGCTCGAGCGCGAGATCGGCGTCCAGCGGTCCACCGCCGAGCGCGAGACCACCGAGCTGCGCGTCTCCGCCGAGCGCGACACCGCCCAGCAGCGCGCGCAGGCCGCCGCCGAGGCCGCCGCCCTGCGCGAGGAGGCCGACCGCGAGTCGACCGACCTTCTCGAGCGCACCCGCCGCGAGGCGGCCCGCATCATCGCCGAGGCCAAGCACCACGCGGCCGAGGCCTCTGACGCGGTCACCACCGAGCTGGAGCAGCTGCGCGAGCAGGCCCGCGCCGCCCTGGCGGACGCCGAGCTCGAGATCGCGCAGCGTCGCGAGCAGGTCGAGCACGAGGCGGCGGCCCGCCACGAGACCGCGCGCCAGGAGACCGACCAGCTCGTCCGCGCGGCCGAGGACCACGCCGCCGAGGCGGAGCAGAGGGTCGCGCTCGCGCTGCAGCAGGCGGAGAAGGTGCGCGCCGAGTCCGACGCGTACGTCAAGGCGCTCGTGGCGGACGCCCGCCGCACCGCCGACGCGGTCGTCGCCGAGGCGCGCGAGTTCACCGAGCAGATGGTGAACGACGCCCGCACCGAGGCGGAGCACCACCGCACGACCGCGACCCGGCAGCTCGAGGACCTCACCCGCCGGCACGACTCGATCAACTCCTACCTGGAGGAGCTGCGCGGGCTGCTCGGGGCGGAGAAGGCCGGGTCCGCCGCGGCCCAGCCGGTCGCCGTCGTCCAGGCCGAGCCGGCCGCCACCGCGCCGGTGCCCGAGCCGGTCGACGAGCGGGCCGACGAGCAGGCGGCAGAGCCGGTCGACGAGCGGGCCGACGACGCCGAGCCCGCTGCCGAGGCGCCGGACGACGAGCCCGCGGGCGACGAGGCCGAGACCGAGCAGGAAGCCCCGGCGGCCTCCAAGGCCTGACCGCCGGGACCGGACACGCCGCGGGCCGGCCACCCCACCGGGTGGCCGGCCCGCGGCGTCCGTGCGTGCGGCGCCGTGCGGACGCAGCACGCGCGTCGGGCTCTTCGGTCAGGCGTGCGGGGCCGGCCGGTACTGCCAGGGCCACCGGGGCGGGTTGGTCCGTTCGGACACCCGGCGGTGCAGCAGGCCGAGGGCGGCCGCGACCGTGGCCGGGTCCTCGACGGCGCTCATGTGCCCGACAGCGGGCACGACGGTGAGCGCTCCGTCGGCCGCGGCGTGCACCATGTGCTCCGCCTCGACGAGCGGGGTCAGCTGGTCCTCGGCGCCGACCACCACCGCGACGGGGCCGTCGAAGGCACGCAGGACGCCCGTGCGGTCGGGCCGGGCCGCCATCGCGCGCTGGGCCCACGCGACGCCGGCCGGCGACTGCGCGCGGATCCACGACTCGAGCAGGGGGAAGAGGTTGCGGCGCCGCTGGGCGCTCGTCGTGCCGAGCAGCGCACCCGGCATGCTGAGCACCGGGTCGAGCGTCTGGCCCTCGACGACGGCGTCGGCGATCCGGAGCCGGTTGGCCCGCGCGGCGTCGAGGTCGGCGGTCGACTTGGTGTCGACGAGGCCGAGACCGACGACGAACCCCGGGTGCCGCTCGGCCAGGGCCAGGGCCACGTAGCCGCCCATCGAGAGGCCCACCACCACGGCGTTGCCCTCGCCCTGCTCCCGCATCGTGCGGTAGACGGCGTCGGCCACGTCCTCGAGCCGGGGCGGGATGCCCGCGAGGTCGGAGTGCCCCTGACCGGGCAGGTCCACGCCGATGGCGCGCACCCCCTCGGGCAGGGCCTGGGCGGCGGCCGACCACATGCGGTGGTCCACCGGGAAGGCGTGCAGCAGCACGAGCGGCGTGCCCGCCCCGTCGTGGAGCGGGAAGGTCGCCAGGAGCCCGGAGGTGGTGGTCATCGTCGACTCCTCGTCATCGCCATGTCATCGACATGTCATCTCGGTACCGTCTCGGCCTGCTGCACGGCACCGTCGTGGCGCGTCGGCAGCGGGGCGTGCCCGGGCAGCACGTGCCCGACGATCTCGTCGAGCACCCGGCGCACCGCGGGCTCCCCGACCCACAGGTGCTTCGCCCCGTCGACGCCGATGACCTCCGCCTGCGGGACGCGCGCGAACCGCCGTCGCGCCTCGTCGGGGCGCAGGTAGTCGTCGTGCTCGGGGACGAGGACGACCAGGGGGCGTCCGAAGGCGGCCCACCGGTCGAGGTCCTCGTCGGTGGCGCGGTGCAGCGGGGGCGAGAGCAGGATCGCGCCCTCCACGCTCGGGTCGGCGCCGTGCTTGAGCACCAGCTCGGTGCCGAACGACCAGCCGACGAGCCACGGCCTGGGCAGCTCGCGGAACTCCGCGAGCTCGATCGCGGCCGCGACGTCGTACCGCTCGGCGTCCCCGCCGTCGAAGGCGCCCTCGGAGGTGCCCCGGGGCGACGACGTCCCCCGGGTGTTGAACCGCAGCACCGCGAGGTCGGCGAGCGCGGGGAGGCGCCAGGCCGCCTTGCGGTAGACGTGCGAGTCCATGTACCCGCCGTGCGTGGGCAGGGGGTGGAAGGTCAGGAGCGTCGCGGCCGGGTCACGGTCGGCCGGCAGCGCCAGCTCGCCGACGAGCGTGAGCCCGTCGGCGGTGTGCAGCTCGACGTCCTCGCGCCGTGCGGGGAGCATCGTGAGCGAGCGGATCTGGTGGCCGGCGGCCTGGTCGGCGGAGATGTCGTTCATCACCGCCCAGCGTAGTTCGGCCCGGCGGTCCCGGCCGGTCCGGGGGCGGGTTCAGCGCAGCCGGGCGCGGCGCTCCCAGCAGGAGGAGTGCCAGTGGCGGCGCTGCTCGAGCCCCGCGGCCTCTCCCCCGACGACGTCCCGCGGCCACGCCACCACGTGCGGCGTGCCCGGCGGGATCTCCTGCCGACAGGTGGGGCAGCGGTACGCCTTGTCGCCGCCGCGCAGCCGGCGCACCGTCCACTCGCCGTCCTCGGCGCTCTCGCGCCGCACGCCGCCCAGGGCCCGGTCGAGGTCGAGGGGCGGCGGCTCGGCCCCCCAGGGGCGCTTGCGGGAGGGACGACGCGAGGGCATGGGACCCATTGTCGCGTGCCGGCGCGGGTGCGGGACGGGTGCGGCGACCCTGGACGGCGTGGTCAGGTGATGCCGTTACAGTGGCCCGGTTCGTCCCCGCCGACCGAAGGACTCCCCCGTGAAGCTCCGCACGTCCGCCGCCGCCACCGCGCTGGCGCTGGCCGCGGCCCTGACCCTCACCGCCTGCGCCGACGACTCGGGCGAGGGCGCCACGCCGTCGGCGTCGCCCTCGGCGTCCACGGCCACGGAGGCGCCCCAGCCCACCAAGGAGGACGTCGCCGCGCTCGAGGCCGTCAAGGTCGAGGGCGAGGCGGGCAAGGAGCCGAAGCTGTCCTTCAAGGCGCCCCTCGAGGTCTCCGCGGCCACGTCCCGCGTCATCGACGAGGGCGACGGCGCCGAGCTCGCCGAGGGCATGCAGGTCACGATCAACTTCGTCGGCTACCTCGGCAGCGACGGCAAGAGCCAGGGCTCCACGTGGCAGCAGAAGACGCCGCAGAGCTTCGTCCTCGGCGACGCGAGCTACGGCGTCCTCACCGAGCCCCTCACCGGCCAGAAGGTGGGCTCGCGCGTCCTCGTCGCCTTCCCCTCGCAGGACCAGCAGGGCAACGCCGTGACGGCGGTCAACCTCATCGAGGTCACCGACGCGAAGAAGATCCCGACCCGCGCCGAGGGCGAGGCCGTCGCGCCGGAGAAGGGGCTGCCGACCGTCACGCTGGACGACTCCGGCAAGCCGTCCGTGACGATCCCGGACGGCTACAAGGAGCCCGAGGACCTCGTGGTGCAGCCCCTCATCAAGGGCGACGGCGCCAAGGTGACCGAGGACCAGACCGTCACCGCCCAGTACACGGGCTGGACGCTCGACGGCAAGCAGTTCGACTCCTCCTGGGACCGCGGCGCCCCGTCGTCGTTCTCGCTCCAGCAGGTGATCGCGGGATGGACCAAGGGCCTCGCCGGCCAGACCGTCGGCAGCCAGGTGCTGCTGGTGATCCCGGCCGACCAGGCGTACGGCGCGGAGAAGAGCGACGACAACGAGCTGGCCGGCCAGACGCTGGTCTTCGTGGTCGACATCCTCGCCGCGCAGTGACGCCGGCGCGGCCGTCGGCGTGACGTCCCGCACGTCGCGCCGACGGCCGCGCAGGTCAGCGCGCCCCTGACGGCGGGCCCCCGGTCCCGGGGGCCCGCCGTCGCGCGTAGGGTCGGGTGCCATGAGCGCACAGCCCACCGAGCCGCAGGCTCCCACCGGCACCGAGCCGCAGGCTCCCACGGGCACGAAGCAGCCGGACCCCGCCCCCGTCGCTCCCGAGCGCGAGGTGCTCACCTGGACGCTGCTGCCGGTCGCGATCCGCGAGCTGGCCGAGCGCGTCGTCGCGAGCGGCTTCCTGCCGGACGTCGTCGTCGCCGTCGCCCGCGGCGGCCTGGTCCCCGGCGGCGCCATGGCGTACGCGCTGGGCACCAAGGGCGTCGGCACGCTGAACGTGGAGTTCTACACGGACATCGGCAAGACCCTCGACGACCCGCGCGTGCTGCCGCCGCTCATGGACACCTCCGAGCTGCCGGGCTCCAAGGTGCTCGTGGTGGACGACGTCGCGGACTCCGGCCGCACCCTCGCCCTGGTCATGGACATGCTCGGGAAGCTCGGCGCCGACGCCCGCTCGGCGGTGCTCTACACCAAGCCGCGCACGATCATCCGGCCCGACTACTCCTGGCGCGACACCGACCTGTGGATCACGTTCCCCTGGTCGGCGGAACCCCCCGTCACCGGCGCGCACTCGGCGGACGTCTGACCTCCCGCCTCCCCCGACGGCGGTCGGGCCCCCGCGGTCAGGCGGCGCGCGCGAAGAGCGCGCGAGCGCGGTCGACGACGAGGTCGGGGCGCTCGTCGACGAGGTAGTGCGAGACCCCGGGGAGCACGCCGACGGTGAGATCGTCGGCGTGCTCCTCGTACCCGCCGAGGAGGTTCGGGTCGCTGAGGATGTCGCCCTCACCGAGCAGCGACACCGTCGGGGTGGTCAGGTACCGGTCCCGGTAGACCCCGCGCAGGACGGCCCGCAGCTCGCGAGCGATGAACTCGCGGTAGAGCGCCGACCCGGCGTGCGCCCGCGCGGGCTGCCGCAGCGGCGCGACGTACGCCTCGACCTCGGCCTCGGCCATCGCCGCCGGGTCGGCGACGCCGCCGGTGAGCAGGTGACGCGGCAGACGCTGGCGCCCCCGCCCCAGGGCCGGCGGCCCGGTCACCCGGGAGGCGATCACCGCCTGGAACCACGCGTGCCGCAGCATGACCAGGAGCCGCGGGTCGAACCGTAGCCAGGGGTGGGGCACGCTCAGGCTGAGCAGGGCCGCGACCCGGTCGGGGTGCTCCAGGCACAGGTGGAAGCCGACGAGCGCGCCCCAGTCGTGGGCGACGACGTGCGGCCGGTCCAGGCCCAGCGCGTCGAGCAGGCCGACGGCGTCGGCCACGAGGGTGGCGTGCGTGTACCCGTCCGGCGGCGCATCGGTCCAGCCGCACCCGCGCAGGTCGGGGCACACCACGTGCCGGTCGACGGCGAGCGGGCCGATGACGCCGCGCCACTCCCACCAGTGCTGCGGGAACCCGTGGAGCAGCAGCACCGGCTCACCGTCGCCGGCCTCCACCACGTGCGTCCGCAGGCCGTCGACGTCGACCCAGCGGTGGGTGACGCCGTCCAGCTCGGGCATCGACTCCGCGGCCGACGCCGGCGGTCCGGCCGTGCTGCCCGCGCCCTCCGCGTCCTCGTGCATGCTTCGACGCTACTACGAACGTAGTGTCATGTCACTACGTTCGTAGTAGCGGGGACTAGAGTGCCTCTCGTGACGACCACCCACCCCCCGCGGACGCGCGCGCTCGACGCGGCGATCGACCTCCTCGGCACCGAGGGCCTGCGCGCCCTCACCCACGGGCGCGTCGACCAGCGCGCCGGACTCCCCCGCGGGTCGGCGTCGAACTACTACCGCACCCGCGCCGCCCTGCTCGAGGGCGTCGCCGACGAGCTCGCGGCCCGCGACCTGGCGGCCCTCTCGGCCGCGCCCGAGCCGCGGAGCCCGGGCGCGCTCGTCGACGCGCTGTGCGCCGCGTTCGGGCAGGCCACCGGGCCCGAGCGCGCCGCCACGACGGCGCGCCTCGCCCTCTTCCTCGAGGCGAGCCACGACGCCGGCCTGCGAGCCCGCGCCTCCCGGGGACGCGAGGCGCTCCTCGACTGGGGCGAGCGGATCGCCGCCCGCCTCGGCGCACCCGACGCCCGCGCGGCGATCGTCGCCGTCGCGGCCGCCTACGAGGGCCTGCTGCTGCACGCGGTCGCGCGGCACGACCCGACGGACCCGCGGCCGACGCTCACCCTCGTCGTGGACGCCGCGCTGTGCCCGCCGAGGTAGTTCGAGCCTCGTCGAGGTAGTTCAGGATCCGCCGAGGTGGTGCGCAAAGGGGCGGGCCGCAGTGTCTGCGGCCCGCCCCTTGCGGACTACCTCGACGAGGCTCGAACGACCTCGGCGTGGGTCAGAAGTCCCAGTCGTCGTCCTCGGTCGCGACGGCCTTGCCGATGACGTACGACGAGCCCGAGCCGGAGAAGAAGTCGTGGTTCTCGTCGGCGTTCGGCGACAGTGCCGCCAGGATGGCCGGGTTCACCGCGGTGTCCTCCTTGGGGAACAGCGCCTCGTAGCCCAGGTTCATCAGGGCCTTGTTGGCGTTGTACCGCAGGAACGCCTTGACGTCCTCGGTGAGGCCGAGCTCGCCGTACAGCGCGTCGGTGTACTCGACCTCGTTCTCGTACAGCTCGAACAGCAGCTCGAACGTGTAGGCCTTGAGCTCGTCCTGCTCGGTCTGGCTGACCTGCGCGAGCCCCTTCTGGTACTTGTAGCCGATGTAGTACCCGTGCACGGCCTCGTCGCGGATGATGAGGCGGATGAGGTCGGCGGTGTTGGTGAGCTTGGCGCGGCTGGACCAGTACATCGGCGCGTAGAAGCCGGAGTAGAACAGGAACGACTCGAGCATCGTGGAGGCGACCTTGCGCTTCAGCGGGTCGTCGCCCCGGTAGTAGTCGAGCACGATCTCGGCCTTGCGCTGCAGGTTCGCGTTCTCCTCCGACCACGCGAAGGCGTCGTCGATCTCCCGCGTCGAGATCAGCGTCGAGAAGATCGACGAGTAGCTCTTCGCGTGCACCGACTCCATGAAGGAGATGTTCGTGTACACCGCCTCCTCGTGCGGCGTCAGCGCGTCGGGGATGAGCGACACGGCGCCGACAGTGCCCTGGATGGTGTCCAGCAGGGTGAGGCCGGTGAACACGCGGGTCGTCATGAGCCGCTCGGCGTCGCTGAGCGTGTGCCACGACTGGATGTCGTTGGACACCGGCACCTTCTCGGGCAGCCAGAAGTTCCCGACCAGGCGGTCCCAGACCTCGAGGTCCTTCTCGTCCTGCAGACGGTTCCAGTTGATCGCGGTGACGCGATCGATGAGCTTGAGCTTCCCCGTGGGTGCCATGGTCTTCTCTTCCCCGAATTCCCGATCGTTGCTCAACGCACTCACAGCATGCAGCTGACGCAGTTCTCCACCTCAGTGCCCTCGAGGGCCATCTGGCGGAGGCGGATGTAGTACAGCGTCTTGATCCCCTTGCGCCAGGCGTAGATCTGCGCCCGGTTGACGTCGCGCGTGGTCACGGTGTCGGGGAAGAACAGCGTCAGCGACAGGCCCTGGTCCACGTGCTGCGTGGCGGCGGCGTAGGTGTCGATGATCTTCTCGTAGCCGATCTCGTACGCGTCCTGGTAGAAGTCCAGGTTGTCGTTCGTCATGTACGGCGCCGGGTAGTACACGCGACCGAGCTTGCCCTCCTTGCGGATCTCGATCTTGGCGGGCACGGGGTGGATCGACGACGTCGAGTTGTTGATGTAGCTGATCGACCCGGTGGGCGGCACGGCCTGCAGGTTCTGGTTGTAGATGCCGTGCTCCATGACGGACGCCTTGAGCGCGCGCCAGTCGTCCTGCGTCGGGATGGCCACGCCGGCGTCGGCGAAGAGCTGCGCGGCGCGCTCGGTGGCGGGCTTCCACTCGGCGTCGGTGTACTTGTCGAAGTACTCGCCGGTCGCGTACTTGGAGTCCTCGAAGCCGCCGAACGCCTTGCCGCGCTGGATCGCGAGCCGGTTCGACGCCGCGATCGCGTGGTAGGCGACCGTGTAGAAGTAGAGGTTCGTGAAGTCGATGCCCTCGTCGGAGCCGTAGTAGATCCGCTCGCGCGCGAGGTACCCGTGCAGGTTCATCTGCCCCAGGCCGATGGCGTGGCCGAGGTCGTTGGCGCGACGGATCGACGGCACCGACTCGATGTCCGTCTGGTCGGAGACGGCCGTGAGCGCGCGGATGGCCGTGTCGATCGTCTTGGCGAAGTCCGGCGAGTCCATCGTCTTCGCGATGTTCAGCGAGCCGAGGTTGCAAGAGATGTCCCGGCCGACGTGGTCGTAGGACAGGTCCTCGTGGAACGTCGACGGCGTCGAGACCTGCAGGATCTCGGAGCACAGGTTCGAGTGCGTGATGCGGCCCTTGATCGGGTTCGCCTTGTTCACGGTGTCCTCGAACATCACGTACGGGTAGCCCGACTCGAACTGCAGCTCGGCGATCGTCTGGAAGAAGTCGCGGGCCTTGATCGTGGTCTTGGTGATCCGGTCGTCGGCCACGAGCTCGTCGTACTTCTCCGAGATGGAGACGTCGGCGAACGGCTTGCCGTAGACGCGCTCGACGTCGTACGGGCTGAACAGGTGCATGTCCGCGTTCTGCTTGGCGAGCTCGAACGTGATGTCCGGGATCACGACGCCCAGCGACAGCGTCTTGATGCGGATCTTCTCGTCCGCGTTCTCCCGCTTGGTGTCGAGGAACCGCATGATGTCGGGGTGGTGCGCGTGCAGGTACACGGCGCCCGCGCCCTGGCGCGCCCCGAGCTGGTTCGCGTAGGAGAACGAGTCCTCGAGGAGCTTCATCACGGGGATGACGCCCGACGACTGGTTCTGGATGTGCTTGATCGGCGCGCCGTGCTCGCGGATGTTGCTCAGCAGCAGGGCCACGCCGCCGCCGCGCTTGGACAGCTGCAGGGCGGAGTTGATGCCGCGCGCGATGGACTCCATGTTGTCCTCGATGCGCAGCAGGAAGCAGGAGACGGGCTCGCCGCGCTGCGCCTTGCCCACGTTGAGGAAGGTCGGTGTCGCCGGCTGGAACCGTCCGGAGACGACCTCCTCGACGATGTCGCGCGCGACCTGCTCGTCACCGTCGGCCAGGCCGAGGGCGACCATCGAGACGCGGTCCTCGAAGCGCTCGAGGTACTTCTTCCCGTCGAACGTCTTCAGCGTGTACGACGTGTAGTACTTGAAGGCGCCGAGGAACGAGTCGAACTGGAAGTCCTTCGAGTAGGCGAGCCGGAAGAGCTCCTTGACGAAGGCGCGCGAGTACTTCCCGAGGACCTCCGGGTCGTAGTACTTGTTCTCGATCAGGTGGTCGAGCTTCGCGTCGAGCGTCTCGAACTGGATGGTGTTCGGCACCACGTGCTGCTCGAAGTAGGCCGTGGTGGCCTCGCGGTCCTTGTCGAACTGGATCTTGCCGTCCGGTCCGTAGAGGTTCAGCATCGCGTTGAGCGCGTGGTAGTCCAGCTGCACGCCCTGCAGCGGCACGGGGACGGCCCCCGCGACCTCCGGGGTCGTCGCGCTCACGCCGAGATCAGTGACTGTCGTTGCCAAAATCGTCCCAATCCGTCACGGACGCGCACGGCGTCCTCAGCCGTCCCCAGGAGTTCGAAGGCATACAGGTAGGGCACCTGGCACTTCGCGGAGATGATGTCGCCGGCGATGCAGTACGCAGCGCCGAAGTTGGTGTTCCCCGCGGCGATGACGCCGCGGACGAGCGACCGGTTGTGCGGGTCGTTGAGGAACTCGCGCACGCGCCGTGGCACGGCGCCGCCCTCGTTGCCCCCGCCATAGGTCGGGACCATGAGCACGTACGGCTCGGTCACCGTGAGAAAGCCGTCCGTCTTGCGCACCGGGATCCGGTGCACGGACATGCCGAGCTCCTCGAGCCCGAGGCGCTGGACGAACCGGTGGGTGTTCTCCGACACGCTGGAGAAGTAGACGAGAGAACTCATGCTCAGCCTCCCCCCGGATGCTGCTACCAGACCGACGCTCTGCGCCGTCGAAGACGCACGGCGCCCCGGGTCGGGATCGAAGCCCGGGGCGCCGGCCGTATGGGGTGTGCGGGGCCGCGTCGTGCGCGGCCCGCCCGCTCAGGCCGAGACGGCCTGCTGCGCCGCGACCGCGGCGATCTGGTCGGGGCGGAAGCCCGACCAGTGGGTGTCGCCGGCGACGACGACGGGGGCCTGCAGGTAGCCGAGCCCACGCACCATCTCGAGCGCCTCCGCGTCCTGGGTGATGTCGACCACCGAGTACTCGACACCCTTGCGGTCGAGGGCGCGGTAGGTGGCGTCGCACTGCACGCAGGCCGGCTTGCTGTAGACCGTGATGCTCATGTGTCTCTCCCTCTCCGCGCTCCCCGCCGGGGGGCTTGGTCCGACCCGTGTCGTAGCCCGTGCGAGCCGCCCCTCGACGGGCCCGTGAAGGGCCCGGACCAGGGATGACGCCCGTGGAACTACGCCGGTGTGCTTTGTTCGAAGGGCTGTGCGCCCTGCGTTCCTCAAACACTACACCTAGTGGTCGGGGCGCGCGCGGGGCCGACATCTTGTGGTTGACAGCGGTGTCATTCGTCGAACGCCCTTCGCTCTCCGGCCCTGCGAACAGCCTCCCACGGGGGTCCGACACGCCTCGTCCACAGGTTCACCGGGCCTCCGTCCCCACCACCCGGAGGCGTCCTTCCGCAGCACCGTGCGGCTCGGCCGCGGATGTCCACAGGCGGTGGGTGACCGGCATCCACAGCATGTGCGCGACCGGCCGCCGCCCGGCATCCCGGGGCGCGCCCGGCACGGGTCGCGTCGCCCTCCGGTCAGAACGGACATTCCCGGCGCTCGATCTCGTCAGAAACTCGTCGAGACCATCGGCGTGTCGTGCGCGGTGGTGTGTCGCACAGCCCGTCCGATCATCTGCCCGACCGACCCGACCGACCGACCGGTGGCCCCGGCGTCACTGCGCGGGGGCCGGCCGCCAGCCGCGCGGGTCGAGGCCGCCCGGCACCGCGGTCGCGGGGGCGTACGGCGCTCGGGTGAGGTGGAACGTGCCGACGTCGAGCGCCTCGGCCGGCGTCCCGGGCGCGACGACGCGCAGCCGCTCCCCCAGCCAGTAGCCGCCCTCGACGCCGACCCAGCCGCCGTCCGCCGCCGGGCCGAACACCGTGCCGCGGCCGCCCGCCGCGCTCAGCTCGAGGCAGCCGTCCGCGCGGCGCGCCAGCGTGTGCGGCATCGGCCCCCAGTACCAGGTGCCGGTCAGCGCGAGCACGTCGGGGTCCCCCGCGGCGCCGTCGTGGAGCCCGCCGGAGGGCGCCTCGTCCAGGAGGTCCAGGAGGAACGCCGCGTCCCCGAACCCGGCGGTCGAGCTGCCGCACACGGCGACGACGTCCCCGGTCGCCGGGTCGGCGCGCAACGTGGCCGTGAATCCTGGCACGGAACCGCCGTGCCCGACCGTGCGCCGGCCCGCCCCGTCGCCCGCGTGGTGCACGGAGACGCCCAGCCCCCAGGCCGCCGTGAACGGCAGCCCGTCGTCGGCGACCACCGCGCGCGGGGTCGTCATCCGCCGCCGCCACGGCCTCGGGAGCACGTCGTCCCCGGTGTCGTCCGCGCCGACCAGCCACGACCCGAACCGCACCAGGTCCGACGGCGTCGACCACACCTCCCCCGCCGGGCCCATCGCGCCGTAGGCGGCGACCGGCTCGACCAGGACGGCGTCGGCGTGCGGGTGCACGGCATACCCGACGGCAGCGGCGTCGGTGGCTGCCGTGCGCCCGGTGCGGGTCATGCCCAGCGGCGCCCACACCTCGTCGTGCAGCACCTCGTCCCAGGGCCGGCCGTGCGCCACCGCCAGCAGCCTCCCGAGCACGGCGTAGCCCACGTTGGAGTAGTGGAACCGTTCGCCCGGCTCCCACAGCGGCTCGACCCCCGACGCGACCAGCTCGTCCCACGGGCCCGCGCCGTGCCGCTCCCACCACGCGCCGGGGGGCTCGGCCGGCAGGCCCGCGGTGTGCGTGAGCAGCTGGGCCACCGTGGCGTCCGGGACCGGGGCGTCGGGCAGGTGCCGTCCGACCGGGTCGTTCAGGGCGACGCGGCCCGCCGCGGCCAGGCGCAGCACCGCGACCGCCGTCATGGGCTTGCTGATCGACCCGATGCGGAACGCCGTGCCCGCGTCGGCCGGCGACCACCCCGCGGTGCCGGCCCACGCGACCCGTCCGCCCCGCCCCACCGCGGCGGACAGCGCCGGCACCCGGGTCTCGCGGCGCCGCCGGCGCAGGGCGTCGTCGAAGAGGTCGGGGTCGAGGCGGGCGGCGTCGGTAGGGAGCGAGGCAGGCGCAGTCATGCCCGCACGCTAGTACCGACCCGCGGACGCGTCAGGGGGCGACGGCGTCGACCGGGGGCAGCTCGCCGGACGTGGCGAGGCGGCGGTACCAGTGCGCCGAGTCCTTCCAGGTGCGCTCCCCGGTGGGGTAGTCGACGTGCAGGATGCCGAACCGCCGGGAGTACCCGTAGCCCCACTCGAAGTTGTCCATGAGCGACCACGCGAAGTAGCCGCGCACGTCCGCGCCCGCGTCGCGGGCCGCGCCCACGGCCTCGACGTGGTCGTGCAGGTAGGCCACGCGGCGGTCGTCGTGCACCCGGCGCCCGGCGTCGGTGACGACGAGCTCGTCGTCGAACGCCGCGCCGTTCTCCGTGACGGCCAGCGGCAGCCCGGGGTGGGCGCGGTGCAGGTCGAGCAGCAGGTCCGTCAGGCCCGCGGGCTCGATGTTCCATCCCATCGCGGTGGACGGGCCGGGCTGCTCGACGAACTCGACGTCGGTCACCCCGATCCACGGGCTGTGGCTCGACGCCCCGTGCCCGTCGTTCTCCGCCCGCTCGCCCTCGCCCGAGAAGTGCCGCACGGTGACCGTCGAGTAGTAGTTGACGCCCAGCACGTCCAGCGGCTGGCGGATCGCCTCGAGGTCGCCGTCGCGCACGAACGACCAGTCCGAGACGTGCGCGGTGTCGGCCAGCAGGTCGTCGGGGTACGCGCCGTCGAGCAGGGGGCCGAGGAACGCGCGGTTCGCGAGCGCCTCGATCCTGCGCACCGCGTCCGCGTCGGTGTCGGACGTCGGGTCCTGGGGCCGCACGACGTGCAGGTTCAGGGTGATCGAGACCTGCGCGCCCGGCAGCACCTCGCGGATCGCGCGGGCGGCGAGCCCGTGCGCCAGGTTGAGGTGGTGCACGGCGGCGAGCGCCGTCGCGGGTTCCGTGCGGCCCGGGGCGTGCACGCCCGACCCGTACCCCAGGTAGGCGGAGCACCACGGCTCGTTGAGCGTCGTCCAGGCGTCCACCAGGTCGCCGAGCTCGACCGCCATGTGCCGCGCGTACTGCGCGAACGCCGCGGAGGTCTCCCGGTTCGCCCAGCCGCCCGCGTCCTCGAGCTCCTGCGGCAGGTCCCAGTGGTACAGCGTCACGAACGGGCGGATGCCCCGCGACCGCAGCGCCTCGAGCAGACGCCGGTAGAACGCGACGCCCTCCGCGTTGAGGGGGCCGCGCCCGCCGGGCTGCACCCGGGACCACGAGATCGACAGGCGGTAGGCGCCGACCCCGAGCCGGGCCAGGTGGTCCACGTCCTCGGACCACCGGTGGTAGTGGTCGCACGCCACGTCGCCGGTGTCGCCGTCGCGGGTGCGGCCCGGGGTGCGGGAGTAGGTGTCCCAGATCGACGGGCCCCGACCGCCCTCGGCGGCGGCCCCCTCGATCTGGTAGGCCGCCGTCGCGGTGCCCCACAGGAAGCCGGCGGGGAAGCTGCGTGCGCTCACAGGGCGATCCTCAGCTCTCCGGCTCCGGCGGCGGCGGCGGCGCGCCCGTCGATCGTGACGGACCACGCGCCCGGGGCGTCGTCGGTCGTGACGACGACCTCGTCGCCGGTGCGGCGCACGCGGAACCGCGCCGCGGCGCTGTCCGGTCCCCCGGTGGGCACGAGGGTGTCGGCGTCGTACCCGTCGGGCAGCTCGAACAGCCGCAGCTCGACGCCCTCGGCCCACGCGTAGTCGGGCCGGTCCGTGCGCGCCCCGACGGGCAGCACGGTGCCCGGGCGCACCAGCACGGGCAGGGAGTCGAAGCCGTGGGTCTCGGTGACCCACCGCGGCCCGACGACCGTGCGCTCGTGCGTCCCGTCCGCGTCGTCGAGCAGCCGCGTCCACGTGCCCTCCGGCACGTAGTACTCCACCGCCCCGTCGGCGGTGAACACGGGCGCGACCAGCAGGGAGCCGCCCAGCATGTACTGGGTGTCCACCCCGAAGGTGCCGCGGTCGGCCGGGAACTCCAGCACCATCGGGCGCATGATCGGCGTGCCCGCGGCGTGCGCCTCCTCCCCCGCCGCCGCGAGGTACGGCATGAGCGACAGCTTCAGGTGCGTGAAGCGGCGCGCGACGTCCACGGCCTCTTCGTCGAACGCCCACGGCACCCGGTAGGACGACGAGCCGTGCAGGCGCGAGTGGCTCGACAGCAGCCCGAACGCCAGCCACCGCTTGAACACCCCGGCGTCGGGCGTGCCCTCGAACCCGCCGATGTCGTGGCTCCAGTACCCGAACCCCGACAGCGCGAGCGAGAGGCCGCCGCGCAGCGACTCCCCCATCGACGCGTACGTGGAGTCGCAGTCGCCGCCCCAGTGCACCGGCATCTGCTGCCCGCCCGCCGTCGCGGCCCGCGCGAACACCACCGCCTCGCCGCGGCCGCGGCGCCGCTCCAGCAGCCCGAAGACCGCCTCGTTGTACAGCTGCGCGTAGTAGTTGTGCATCGTGGCCGGGTCCGACCCGTCGTGCCAGACCACGCCGTCGACCGGGATCCGCTCGCCGAAGTCCGTCTTGAACGCGTCGACGCCCTGGTCCAGCAGCCGCTCCAGGTACCCCAGGTACCAGGCGGTGGCCTCCGGGTTGGTGAAGTCCACCAGGGCCATGCCCGCCTGCCACAGGTCCCACTGCCACACGCCGCCGTCGGTGGTGCGCAGCAGGTACCCCTTCGCGGCGCCCTCCGCGAACAGGGGCGAGCGCTGCCCGATGTACGGGTTGATCCACACGCTCACCTGGAGCCCGCGCTCGTGCAGCCGCGCCAGCATCCCCTCCGGGTCCGGGAAGACGCGCGGGTCCCACTCGAAGTCGCACCACTGGTACTCGCGCATCCAGAAGCAGTCGAAGTGGAACACGCTCAGCGGCAGCCCGCGCTCGGCCATCCCGTCCACGAAGCCCGTCACCGTGGCCTCGTCGTAGTCCGTCGTGAACGACGTCGACAGCCACGTCCCGAACGACCACGCCGGCACCCGCGCCGGGCGCCCGGTCAGCGCGGTGTACCGGCGCAGCACGTCCTTGGGCGTCGGGCCCGCGATCACGTAGTACTCCAGCACCTGGCCCGCCACCGAGAGCTGGACGCGGGTGTTGACCTCCGACGCGACCTCGAGCGACACCCGCTCGGGGTGCGCGACGAACACGCCGTACCCCTTGCTCGTCACGTAGAACGGCACGTTCTTGTACGCCTGCTCGCTCGAGGTGCCGCCGTCCTCGTTCCAGACGTCGACCGACTGCCCGTTCTTGACGAACGGCCCGAACCGCTCCCCCAGCCCGTACACGTGCTCCCCCGGGTCGAGGGACAGCTGCTCGTGCACCCACGCGCCGCCCGCGGCCGGCCCGGACGACGCCGCCACGGCCCCGACCGACTTCGGCAGGCTCGAGGTCAGCACCCGGCCGTCGTGCTCGAAGTCGACGCGCCAGCCGTCCCCCCGGTGCACGCGCACCGCGAGGCCGCCCGACTCCAGCACGCCCTCCGACTCGTCGACCTTCACCACGGGCCGGAAGCCCGGCTCGCCCGAGACGGCGAACTCGGGGCCGCGGCGCGCCGCACCGGCGAAGTGCTCCACCCGCACCTTGACGACCCCCGGCGCCGGGGAGGCGTACGTGACGGTCAGCATCGGCCGGTTCAGGGTGTCGCCCCGGCGCCGGATGCGCGCCGTCGGGGCGTAGACGGTCATGGTCCCGGTGGCCTCGTCCACGCGGACGTCGTCGACCTCCACCGCGTACAGCGGGTCGATGCCGGGGCGCGTCTGCCAGTAGCCGTCGGTGAACTTCATCAGGGTGCACCTGCTCCGTAGGGGTCGGTCGCGCTCACTTCACCGCGCCGGCGGTGACGCCGCGGGTGAGGGTGCGCTGGAAGATGAGGAAGAAGACGAGGGCCGGGATCAGGGAGACGAGGGCGCCGGCGTTGGTCGTCGGCGCGTCCATCATCCGGTCGCCCTGCAGCGACGCGAGCGCGATCGGGATCGTCTGGGTCTCGTTGGTCGTGAGCATGACCAGCGGGATGAAGAACTCGTTCCAGGTCCAGATGAAGAAGAAGATCATCAGCACCATGAGGGTGGGCCGCACGATCGGGAACACCACCTGCCACAGGATCCGCCAGCGGCCCGCGCCGTCGAGCGCCGCGGCCTCGAGCAGCGCCGGCGGGAAGGTGCCGAGCACCGACGCGAGCAGGTACGTGCCGAAGGCCGACTGGACGACCGTGAAGATGATGATCACGGACCACGGCGAGTTCGAGAGCCCCACCTGCCGGGCCATGTCGAACAGCGGGTAGATCAGCGCCTCCTGCGGCAGCATGTTCGCGAGCAGGAACAGCAGCACGATCCACAGCCGGCCCTTGATCCGGCCGACGCCGATCGCGTAGGCGTTGAGGAGCGAGAGCACGCACGCCGCCACGGCCACCACGGCCGAGATGAAGAACGAGTTCCACAGCTTCACGGGGAAGTCCGTGCGCTGCCAGAAGTTCACGAGCCCGTCGAGGTAGAGGCTGCTCGGGAGGCTGAGCGGACCGTGCTGGGTGTAGTCCTCGGGCGACTTGAACGCGTTGAGGAGCATGACGAGCAGGGGCGCCAGGACGAGCAGCGCGACGACGACCGCGCCCGCGAGCACGAACCAGCGCGCGGCGCCCCGGCGGTGGCGCCCGCCCTCCCGCCTCCTCGGCGCGTCGGGACCCGGGCGCGGGGCCCGGCTGGTCGGCGGTGCCTGGACCGTCGTGGCCATCAGCGCCCCACCTCCTCGGCCCGCTCGGCGCGGGACTGCAGCGCCAGGATGACGACGGCCACCACGACGATCACCACCGTGAGCACGGTCGCGACGGCGGCGCCGTAGCCCACCCGCGACTTGTCGAAGAAGTTGAGGTACGAGTAGTAGCTCGGCACGAGCGTGGAGCTCTCCGGGCCGCCGCGGGTCAGCACGTAGATCGGCCCGAACACCTTGAGGGCCGCGACGGTGCACGTGAGCGTCACGACGAACGTCTCCGGCCGGATCTGCGGGATCGTGATGGCGCGGAACCGCCGCCACCAGCCGGCGCCGTCCAGCTCCGCCGCCTCGTACAGCTCGGGGTCCACCCGCTGCAGCGCCGCCATGAAGATCACCACGGGGTAGCCGATCTGCACCCAGATCAGCACCAGCATGACGCTCGGCAGGGCCGTGCTCGGGTCGCCGAGCCAGTTCGGCGGGTGCTCGACGCCGAGCCCGCGCAGGATCTCGTTGAGCGCGCCCGTCTGGGCGTTGAGGATCCAGTTCCACAGCACGCCCGCGACCGCGACCGGCAGGATCTGCGGCAGGTAGTAGGTGGCGCGCAGGACGGCGGCGACACGGCCGCCGAAGCGCCGTCCGAGGTAGTCGAACAGCACCGCCGCGAGCAGCAGGCCGATCACCGTGGGCACCAGCACCATCGCGACGATCATCGCGACCGAGTTCTGGAACGACGTCCAGAAGGCCGCGTCGTGCCAGAGCTCCGTGTAGTTGTCGAGGCCCACCCAGGTGAGCGGGGCCAGCCCGCCGCGCCAGGAGAACAGGCTGATGTAGACGTTGGTGACCAGCGGGTACCCGATGACGAGCACGAAGAGGACCGCGCCGGGCAGCAGGTACGCCAGGTAGGGCAGGGACCCGCCGCGCCGGCGGCGCGCCCTGGTCGGGGACGCCGCCGCGGGCGGGGTGATGGTGGTGGTCATGTCGTCACTCGCCGAGCAGGTCGGCCTTGCCGTCCGTGTAGGCGGACTCCAGCCCGTCGAGCACCTGGTCGGGCGACTTGGACTGGTTGACCAGGGACTGGAGCTGGCTGACGATCACGTCGTAGTAGCCGGGCACGGGCCAGTCCGGGTAGAACGCCAGGCCGTCGTCTTCCAGGATCGCCTGGAAGTTCTCGGTGAGCTCGCGGGTCTTGTCGTCGTCGATGGTCGACGGGTCGCCGGCCACCGGCAGGCCGCCGGTCTGCGCCAGCACGTCCTGCACCTCGGGCCGCAGCGTGGTGTCGATGAACTCCTCGGCCAGCGACGGCGAGTCGGCGTTGGTCGGCACCACCCACAGGTTGCCGGACGAGCCGACCTGCAGCGTGTTGCCCGGGAAGTTGAACTGGCCCCAGTCGTCCTTCATCTCGGCGACGACGCGGCCGAACCACCAGGAGCCGGACACCATCATCGGGTAGTCGCCCTTCATGAAGGAGACGCCCATGTCCTCCGCCGTGAGGCCGGCGGAGTCGGAGGCGATGTAGCCGTCCTTGATCCACTCGTCGAGCTTCTCGGTCGCGGCCGTCATCTCGGGCCCGTGGAAGTCGACGTCGCCGTCGAAGAGCTGGTACTGGTCGACGAGGTCGCGGTCGGCGTTCGCGAGCACGAGCTCGTACCAGAGCTGACCCATCGGGTACTCCGCGCCCGCCTCGGCGAGCGGCGTGACGCCGTCGTCCTTGAACGCCTTCATGACCTGCTCGAGCTCGTCGAGCGTGGTCGGCACCTCGAGGCCGGCCTTCTCGAACATGTCCTTGTTGTAGTAGACGCCCACGAACTCGCCGTAGTTGGGCACCCCGTACCAGTCGCCGGAGCCCATGAGGCCGTTCTCGTCGTAGCGCGCGGTGGTCTGCAGCGAGCCGGAGAGCTTGTCGGCCCAGCCGTTCTTCTCCGCGGCGTCGGTGAGCGGGGTGAGCAGGCCCTGCGCGGCGAGCTGCCCGGCGGTCGCGTTGCCCTTGTTGTACTCCATGACGTCGGGCACGTCGTCGCCGGTCAGCACGATCTTCGCGTTCTTCTGGATCTGCTCGAACGTCTGCTTCTCCACGTCGACCGTGACGTCCGGGTGCTCGTCCTCGAAGATCTCGATCGCCTTGGCCCAGGCCTGGCCCATGGCCGAGTCGTCGTTCTCGTAGTGCCAGATCGTCAGGGTCTTGTCGTCGGAGTCGCCACCTCCCGGGGCCGACCCGCCGCCCCCGCCCACGCAGGCGGTGAGCGTCAGGGTCGACGCGGCGATCAGGGCCACCGTCGAGACGGTGCGCGCGCGGTGCAGCATGGGGTCCTCCTCGTCGAGTACAGCGCCGCGGCGGCAGTGCACGGACCCACCGCGGGCGAGCGCCGTCGATGTCGTTGTCGAAGCGCTTCGACGGAAGTATTGACCCCGCCGCCAGGAATCGTCAAGGGCCTGCCCGCCGACCGGCCCACTGACACCGACATGACAAGAATTCGATCGTCGAAGCGATTCGCCGCGCACTAGGCTGCTGGCCATGGGCGATCTCCCCGCGACGACGCACGTCCTGCACGCCGACCGCAGCGCGACCCGATGGGTCGAGGCCTACCCCGTGGGCAACGGCCACCGCGGCGCGATGTGCGCCGGCCGCGCGGGGGTCGAGCACCTGTGGCTCAACGACGGGGCCGCCTGGTCCGGCCCGCCCCGCGACCCGCTGGCGGGGGCGCACGCCCGCGGCCCCGAGCACCTCGCCCGCGTGCGCGCCGCGGTGGCGGCGGGCGACGTGCGCGCCGCGGAGGCGATGCTCGCCGAGACGCAGACCCCGTGGGCGCAGGCGTACCTCCCCCTCGCTGAGGCCGACGTCGCCGTCGAGCCCGCGGGCGACGGCACGCCCGGGCCCCGCCGCGGGGTCGGGCGTCGCGAGCTCGACCTGCGGACCGGCGTCGCGACGCACACGTGGGAGCACCCCGTCGCCGGCCGCGTGGTGCAGGAGACCTGGGCGGACTCCGGCGGCGGCCCGTTGGTGCACACCGTGCGGGCGGAGCGGCCCGTCCGCGTCACCGTGCGCGTCGACAGCCTGCTGCGGGCGGCCCGCCCCCTCGACGCCGGCGCCACCGGAGCCGCGGCGCCGGCCGCGCTCGTGCGCGCGTTCGACCTGCCCGTCGACGTCCCGCCGCCGCACCACCCGGAGGGCGAGCTCCGCCACGACACCGAGCACGGGCGCACCGGGCTCGTCGCCGTCGCCGCCCCGGCCGACCCCGGCGCCGCCGTGGTCGACGGCGCGCTGCGCACCGGAGCCGCGCGCACCCACGTGCTGCTGGTCGCCACCGCCACCACCGACCCGCCCGGGGACCCCGGCGCCGCCCCGGCGGGCGACCGGCTGACGGCCCAGCTCGCCGCGGCCGGGACTCCCCGCGACGGCGCCGGCGCGGACGGGGCACGCGGGGAGGGCACCGGCGAGGGCGCCGCCGCGCTCCGCGAGCGACTGCGGGCCGCGCACGTCGCGGAGCACGGGCGCCTCTACGGGCGGGTGCACCTCGACCTGCCGTCGCCGGACGGGTCGGCCGACCTGCCCACGAACCGCCGGATCCTGGCGGCCGCCGAGCGGCCGGACCCGGGGCTGGCGGCCCTCGCGTTCCACCACGGCCGCTACCTGCTGCTCTCGTCGTCGCGCCCGGGCGGGCTGCCCGCCACGCTCCAGGGCCTGTGGAACCCGTGGCTGCCGGGTCCGTGGAGCAGCGGATACACCCTGAACATCAACATGCAGATGGCGTACTGGGCGGCCGGGACCACCGGCCTGGCCGAGTGCGAGGAGCCGCTGCTGCGGTTCGTCGCCCGGCTCGCGGAGGGCCCCGGCGCCGAGGTCGCGCGCGGCCTGTACGGCGCCGCCGGCTGGGTGGCGCACCACAACTCGGACGTGTGGGGGCACGCCGCCCCGGTCGGGAACGGCCGCGGGGAGGCCAAGTGGTCCGCCTGGGCGCTCGGCGGCACGTGGCTCGCGCAGCACCTGGTGGAGCACCACCGGTTCACCGGCGACGACGACGCCCTGCGCGCCGCCTGGCCCGCCCTGCGCGGGGCGGGCGAGTTCGCGCTCGACTGGGTGCAGACCCCGGGCGGGGCCGAGTGCGCCGCCGGCGCCCGTCCGCGCGCCTGGACGAGCCCCTCGACCTCGCCGGAGAACCAGTTCGTGGCACCGGACGGCGAGCCGGCGGCGGTCGGGACCAGCGCCACCATGGACGTGGCGCTCCTGCGCGCCCTCGCCGCGGGCTGCCGGGAAGCGGCCGCCGCGCTGGGCCTCGCCGACGGCGACGAGCCGTGGCTCGCCCGCCTCGAGGCGGTCGTCGCCACGCTCCCCGACCCCGCCGTCGGGTCCCGCGGCGAGCTCCTGGAGTGGGACCGCGAGCTGCCCGAGGCCGAGCCCGAGCACCGCCATCAGTCGCACCTGGTCGGCCTCTACCCGCTGGGCACCCTCGACCCCGCCACGACCCCCGCGCTCGCGGCGGCGGCCGCCCGGACGCTGGAGCTGCGGGGCCGCGAGTCCACGGGCTGGTCGCTCGCGTGGCGCCTCGCCCTGTGGGCACGGCTGGGCCGCGCCGACCGCGCCCACGACCAGGTGCTGCTCGCCCTGCGCCCGGCCGACGACTCCGGCCCCGGCCAGCGCGGCGGGCTGTACCCCAACCTGTTCAGCGCCCATCCGCCGTTCCAGATCGACGGGAACCTCGGCCTCACGGCGGGCGTGGCCGAGATGCTGCTGCAGTCGCACCGGCGGGCGGACGGCCGGGTCTGCCTGGACCTCCTGCCCGCCCTGCCCGCCGCGTGGCCCGACGGCGAGGTCACCGGCCTGCGCGCCCGCGGCGGCGCGGAGGTCGACCTCGCCTGGCGCGCCGGCGCGCTCACCGAGGCCCGCCTGCACGCGCCCGCCGACCGCGCGCTCGACGTCGTCGTGCGCCGCGGCGGCACGGTGACGGGCGACACGGCCGGCGAGGGCGCCGGAGCCGTCGTCCGGGTCGGCGCGGGCGCTACCGTGATCCTCGACGTGGCCCGCGACCTGCCGGTCGCGGGCACCGCCGTCCCTACCGCCCCCAGGAGCTAGCCGTGGCCACCATCGAGGACGTCGCGAAGGCGGCGGGAGTCTCGGCGTCGACCGTCTCGTACGTGCTCTCGGGCAAGCGGTCGATCTCGGCCCCCACGCGCCGGCGGGTGGAGCACGCGATCGCGACGCTGGGCTACCGGCCGCACGCCGGCGCCCGCGCGCTCGCGTCGAGCCGCACCAACGTCATCGGGCTCATGGCGCCGCTGCGCTCCGGGGTGGACGTCTCGGTCATCATGCAGTTCGTCACCGGCGTGGCCACCCACGCGCGCGACGTGGACCACGACGTGCTGCTGCTGACCCAGGACGACGCCGGCGGCATCGAGCGCGTCGCGGCCGGGTCGATGGTCGACGCCATCATCGTGATGGACGTCGAGGCCGACGACCCGCGCCTCCCGGTGCTCCAGGCGCTGCGGCAGCCGACCGTGCTCATCGGGTTGCCCCGCGACCCGGCCGGGCTGAGCTGCGTGGACCTGGACTTCGAGGCGGTCGGCCGGCTGGGCGCCCGCCGGCTCGTCGACGACGGCCACCGCGAGGTGGCGCTCATCGGCTCGCCGCCGGAGGTGCTCGACCGGCACACGTCGTACGCCGACCGCGTGGTGCGCGGGTTCCGGCGGGCGTGCACGGACGCCGGCGTGCCCTACGACGTCGTGCCCTGCGAGCCCACGCCGGACGGCGCGCGCCGCGCCGTGGACGCCGTGCTCGACGGCGCGCCGCAGACCACGGGGCTGGTGGTGCACAACGAGCGCGCGCTCCCCCACGTGCTCGCGCGCCTGGCCGAGCGCGGGCGCGACGTGCCCGGCGACGTCGCGGTGGTCGCGATCTGCCCGACCGACGTCGCGCTCGCGCAGCGGATCCCCCTGACGAGCATCGACATCCCCGGCGAGCTCATCGGGGGCGTGGCGGTGGACATGGTCGTGGCGCGGCTCGGGGGCGGTCAGCCGGCCGAGACCCGGCTGATCGCCCCCGAGCTGACCCCGCGGGCCAGCACCGCCCCCCGCGGCGCCTGAGGCCCCGGGGGGCGCCTGTCAGCCCTTGATCGCCCCGAAGATGACGCCCTTCGTGAAGTGGCGCTGCACCAGCGGGTAGACCAGCAGGATCGGGATCACGGCGAGCACCATGACCGCCATCTTCACCGGCAGGCCGGTGACCGCGCCGGTGGCGACGTCGACCTGGCCCACCCCGCTGCCCGGCAGGGTGACGCCCTGCAGCACGTACGAGCGCAGCACGAGCTGCAGCGGCCACTTGGCGTTGTCGTTGAGGTAGAGCATCGCGTTGAAGAACGCGTTCCAGTAGCCGACGCCGTAGAACAGCGCGACGACGGCGATCGCCGCCTTCGACATCGGCGCGACGATCCGCGCGAGGATGCGCCAGTCGCCGGCGCCGTCGATGCGGGCGGCGTCCGTGATGGCCGAGTCGATCCCCATGAAGAACGACCGCAGGATCAGCACGTTGAACGCCGAGATCGCGGTGGGCAGGATCAGCGCCCAGTACGAGTCGATCAGCCCGAGCGCCGAGACCAGCAGGTAGGTCGGGATCATGCCCGCGCCGAAGAACATCGTGATCAGCAGGACGAAGAGCAGCGGGCGGTGCGCGAACGACCCCGGCCGGCTGAGCCCGTACGCCGCGAGCGTGGACACGACGGTGGACAGCAGCGTGCCGACGACCGTGACCACCACCGACACGACCGCCGCCCGGGTGACGATGCCGCCCGAGAGGATCTGGTGGTACGCGGACAGCGTGAGCTGCCCTGGCACCACGACGAGCCCGCCCGAGCGGGTGATGTCGGCCTGCGTGGAGACGCTGGTGAGCAGGATCGTGTAGAGCGGGAAGAGGACCACCAGCACGATCGCGGCGAGCACCACCGCCTTCACGGTGAAGCCGACCGGGCCCGGCGCCTCCTCCCACACGGGGCGGTGCGGGGAGCGGCGGCGTCGTCGCGCCGCCCGCGCCCCGCGGCTGTCCTCGGCGACGCCGGGCTCGTCGGCCAGCGGCCCGGGGGCCGCGGGAGCTGTCGTGGAGATCATGACTTCTGATACACCCCCGCCTCGCCGAACAGGTGGGCGAGCTTGTTGGCGCCGAGCACGAGCACGAGCGAGACCACGCCCTTGAGCAGGCCGGCGGCGGCCGCGAACGACCAGTCCCCGTTGACCACGCCCTGGTAGTAGACGTACGTGTCGATCACCTCGGCCGCGTCGGCGCCGACGGCGCCGCGCTGCAGGATGAGCTGCTCGAACCCGACCGTGAGCGCGTCGCCCAGGCGCAGGATCAGCAGCAGGATGATGGTGGCCCGCAGGGCGGGCAGCGTGATGTGCCAGATGCGGCGCCACCGGTTGGCGCCGTCCATGACGGACGCCTCGTACAGGGCCGGGTCGACGGTGCTCAGCGCCGCGAGGAAGATGATGATCCCCCAGCCGGCGTCCTTCCACACCGACTGCGCGGTGATGAGCACCAGGAAGGTGTCCGGGTTCGTCATGAGGTCGAACCCGGAGTACCCGTGCTCCGCGAGCCGCTGCGCCACGAAGCCCGCCCCGCCGAACATCTGCTGGAAGATCGTCACGACGATCACCCAGGAGAAGAAGTGCGGCAGGTACACGATCGACTGGATCGTGGTGCGGATCCGCGGCGTCATGACGCTGTTGAGCAGCAGCGCCAGCACGATCGGGACCGGGAAGAAGAACACCAGCTGGAAGCCCGTGATGAGCAGCGTGTTGCCCACCGCGTGCCAGAACGCCGCGTTGGCGAACAGCCGCTCGAAGTTCCACCACCCGACGAACGGGCTGTTCGCGATGCCGACGTACGGCGAGTAGTCCTGCCACGCGACGACGTTCCCGGCCATCGGCACGTACGCGAAGACGGCCAGGAGGAGCACGGCCGGCAGCGTCATGAGGATGAGCGACCGGTCGCGCTTCAGGCGGACGTACCAGGGGACGTGGCGGGTCGGTGGCGGCGCGCCGCCGGCGCGGGCGGTGGTCCCCGCCTGCGTCATGGTGGGGGCGCTCACTGCTGCTCGTCCAGGATGTCCTGGTAGAACCCGCGCAGCTCCTCACCGCCCGAGGACTTCCACGTCTCGACCGCCTCGTCCAGGTCGGCCATCGTCTTGCGGCCGCGTGAGATGTCCTTCTCGAGGTCCACGAACGGCGCGTCGATACCGGAGTACTGCGACGGCGGCGTGATCTGCATGCCGAAGAATGCCGGTTCCTCCACGTACCGGGCCGCGTCGGCCATCCAGCCGCAGAAGTCCTCGACGAAGCCCGGGTACTGCACGCGCGACTGCACGATCGGCGGGTCCACGAGGAAGATGTAGGTGGGCTGCAGCTCCGTGGCCGCGAGCTCCGTGGGCACGGGGAGCCGGTCGGCGTCCCGCGTGAAGTGCACGCCCTCGACGCCGCTGTTGATCAGCTCGAACTCCTGCGTGCCGAACGGCGACGCGAGGAAGTCCGCGACGGCGAGCAGCTCCTCGATCTTCGCCTTGTCGTCGCTCTTCTTGAGGAACGAGTACATGCTGGCCGGGTCGGACTTGAACAGGCGGGGCGTGCCGCCGTCGCCGGCGATCGGCGCGAACGGCTGCTGGTCGTAGCCCGGGTTGCTCGCCCGCTGCCGGCCCAGGGCCTCGTGCCACCCGCCGAGGCCGTCGTTGACGATGAGCGTCTGGCCCGACTCGAACCGCTGCTTGGCGTCCGCGTTCTTGTCCGCCACCGTGTCCGGGTGCACGACGCCGGCGGCGTACAGCTTCGTCTGCCACTCCAGCGCCGCGCGGTACTCGTCGGTCTCGACGCGGTGCACCAGCGCGCCGGCGTCGCCGACCTTCCACTTCGGCGGGACGGCGAACATCATCGTGGCGCCGGTCCACAGGTCGTCGGTGGCCCACCGCTTGCCCGCCGGGTCGTTGATCTCCTTGGCGAGGTCGAGCAGCTCGTCGGCGCTCGTGGGCCGCTCGGTGATGCCGAGCTCCTCGAACAGGTCCGCGCGGTAGAAGATCGCGTTGCTCAGCAGCTCGCCCGGGAACGGCAGCGCGTAGAGCTTGTCGTTGAACACGCAGACCCGCCAGGCGTCGGTGGGGAGGTTCGCGAGGTTCTTGTACTTCGTGACGTTGTCGCCCGACAGGTACGGCGTGAGGTCCTCGAAGAGCGCCTCGACCGCCTGCCCGAACTTCGGGGGGATGTTCCAGGACGGGATGCTGACCCAGTCCGGTACGTCCTTCTCCGAGGCCAGCACGGCGGCCAGCTTGTCGCCGTAGGTGTTGCCGTCGGAGATCTGGAACGTGACCGTGGCCCCGGCCGCCTCGTTGACGGCGTCGTAGTACTGGTTGCCCTTGGTGGGCGGGATCGTCCCCCACAGCGGCGTCATCGCCGTGTACGTGCCGCCGGACCCGGGCGGCGCGTCGAAGGCCTTGACCAGATCCTGCGGGATGGACGTGAAGCCGGCGGTCGACCCGTCGACGCTCGCGACGTCGGGCGTGACGTACTCGAGCGGCACGTACGTGGGCAGGACGCCGGTGCTCACCGTGCCGCCGCCCCCGGTGACCGAGGCCGGCGCTCCGCTGCTGCACGACGTCAGCAGCGAGGGGACGCCCACGGCCGCGACCCCGAGGCCCGCGAGGCCGAGGAAGGACCGTCGGTCGAGCATGCTTCGAGCCGGCTTCCCGGGCCCGGACGACTGCGTCTTCATGCGATGTCACTCCTTCGTGGACACCGCGGCACATCGACGTGCCGCGGGGCGGGTGCGGGCGCCTCGTAGTCGAAGCGCTTCGACGTGGGAGCGTATCCATCGGCGCGTGACCTGGCAATACCCTCGCCGCGGGTCGGGGCGCCCGCCGCACCGCGAATCCTCGCCCAGCACGGGCCCGCCACCGCCGCGCCGGGCCTTGACGTGCGTCCGGGGTCACGTATTCTCGCTGCCCGGACGTGGCCCCCACCGGGAGGGCGACGTCGAACCGTTTCGAAATCGACCTCGACGGTTTCCCCTCGTCCCGGCGGCTCGATCCCGACGACGAGAGGAGCCCCCGTGCCCCGGTACGAGCAGGACACGACCACCCCCCGCTACCTCGACCCCGAGCTCCCGGCGGCCGAGCGCGCCGCGGACCTGCTGTCGCGCCTCGGCCGCGCCGAGCGGCTCGCGATGCTGCACCAGGTCACGCCCGCCGTCGACCGCCTCGGGCTGCCCGCGTTCCGCACGGGTACCGAGGCCCTGCACGGCGTGGCGTGGCTCGGCACCGCGACGGTCTTCCCGCAGCCCGTGGGGCTCGCCGCCACCTGGGACGACGACCTCCTGCGCCGCGCGGGCGACGCCGTCGCGACCGAGGTGCGCGCCAAGCACGCCGCCGACCCGTCGGTCAGCCTCAACGTGTGGGCACCGGTCGTGAACCCGCTGCGCCACCCCGCCTGGGGGCGCGGCGAGGAGGGCTGGTCGGAGGACCCGCACCTCACCGCCCGGCTCGCCACCGCGTACGCCCGCGGCCTGCGCGGCGGGCACCCGCGCGTCTGGAAGACGGTGCCCACCCTCAAGCACTTCCTCGCCTACGGCGTCGAGGCCGACCGGGCGGTGCTCAGCGCGTCCCTCCCCCTGCACGTGCTGCACGAGTGGGAGCTGCCCGCCTACCGCGGGCCCGTCGAGGCCGGCGTCGTGGGCGCCGTCATGCCGTCGTACAACCTCGTCAACGGCCGCCCCAACCACGTCGCCCGCGAGCTGCTCGACGAGCTGCGCTCCTGGACCGACGCCTCCCTCGCCGTGGTGTCCGACGCGGGCGCGCCCACCAACCTCGTGGTCGGCGAGCGCTACTTCTCCGACCACGCCGCGTCGCACGCCGCGGCCGTGCGCGCCGGGGTCGACTCGTTCACCGACCACGACGCCGACGCGGCGCCCACGGTCGCCCGGCTCACCGCGGCGCTCGACCGCGGCCTCCTCGACGACGCGGACGTCGACCGCGCGGTCCTGCGCCTGCTCGAGCTGCGGATCCGCACCGGCGAGCTCGACGGCGAGGCCGACCCCTACCGCGCCATCGGCGCGGACGCGATCGACGTCCCGGCCCACCGCGCGCTCGCCCGGGAGGCGGTGGCCCGCTCCGTGGTGCTGCTGCGCAACGACGGCCTCCTGCCCCTGCGCTCGCCCGGGCGGCTCGCCGTCGTCGGCCCCCTCGCCGACCGCGTGCTCACCGACTGGTACTCCGGCACGCCGCCCTACGAGACCTCCGTGGCCGACGCCGTCGCCACCCGCTACCCGGGCGCCGACGTCACCGTCGTCGACGGGGCCGACCTCGTCGCCCTGCGCTCCACCACCACGGGCCGGTACCTGCGCGTGGCGGCGGACGCGGCCGCCGTGGTCGCCGACGCCCGGTCCGCCGCGGCCCCCGACACCCACCTGGACGTCACCGACTGGGGCGACGGCGTCCTGACCCTGCGGTCCGTGGGCAGCGGCCGCCTTCTCACCGGCGCCACGTGGATCGTCACCGCCGACGCGCCGCGGGTGGGCGGCTGGGTCGCGCAGGAGGCCTTCCGGCGTCACCACCACCGCGACGGCACGTGGTCGCTGCAGCACGTGGGCAGCGGCCGGTGGCTCCGGGTGCAGCAGGGCTCCGGGATGCTCGTCGCGGAGGCGGCGACCCCCGACGAGGCCGAGCGGTTCGCCCTGCGCACGGTGCGCTCCGGGGAGGCGGAGGTCGCGCGCGCGGCGGCCGACGCCGACGCCGTGCTCGTCGTCGTCGGCAACGACCCGCACGTGGCCGGCCGCGAGACCGAGGACCGGCCGCACCTGCGGCTGCCGCGCGCCGCCGAGGAGCTGTGGCGCGTCGCCCACGAGGCGAACCCGCGCACGGCGCTGGTCGTGGTGTCGAGCTATCCCTACGTGCTGGGGGACGCCGCGCGCGACGCCGCGGCCGTCGTGTGGACGTCCCACGGCGGCCAGGAGCTGGGGCCCGGGCTGGTCGACGTGCTCTCCGGCGACGTCGAGCCCGCCGGCCGGCTCGCGCAGTCGTGGCCCGCCACCGAGGACCAGCCCGGCGACCTGCACGACCACGACGTCGCCCGCGCGGGCGCGACGTACCGGTACGCGACCGGCGAGCCCGCCTTCGCCTTCGGGCACGGGCTCGGCTACACGACCGTCGTCCACGAGCGCCTCGCCCTCGACCGGAGCGAGGTGCCCGCTCCCCCCGCCTGGGGCGCCCGCGAGCACGGCCCGGACGCGTCGCTGACCGCGCGCGTCAGCCTGCGCAACGCGGGCGACCGGCCCGCGGAGGAGCTGGCGCAGGTCTACGCGCTCCCGCCCGCGGACCCCGCGGGCCGCGCCCCGCGGCGCCTCCTCGTCGGCCACGCCCGCGTGCGGCTGGCGCCCGGCGAGCGGCGCGACGTCGAGGTCGCGGTCGACCTCGGCCGCCTCGCCACCTGGGACGTAGCGGCGGCGGCGGCGACCGGCCTGGGGCCGGACGACGACCTGCACGTCGGGGCGTTCCGCGTGCGCCCGGGGACCTACGTCCTCGCGACGGGACCGTCCAGCGCGGACCTGCCGCTGCGCGCCTCCTTGCGCGTCACCGGCCACGAGCCCGCGCCGCGGGCCGCCGCCGCGCTCCGGCTCGCCGCCCACGCCTCCCACGCCGACGCGGGGACGGTGCTCGGCGACCGCACCCGCGAGGCCGGGACCTGCGTGGACGTCGCCCCCGGGGCGGGCGAGGGCTGGGTGCGCCACGACCTGCTGGACCTGGCCGGGGTCCGCGCCGTGCGGGTCGAGCTCGCCGGCCCGGGCGGGCCCTCCGGCGTCCGGACGGCCGTCGTCGAGGCCCGTCGCGCCGGGTCCGCCGAGCCGTGGACGACCCTCGCCCGCGCGGACGACACCGCGACCTCCGGCACCGCGGACACCGACCCGCGGTACGCCTGGCGGGCGGTGACGGCGCCGGTCGACCCGGTCGTGCCCGGCGGCGCGCCCGTCGACGTCCGTGTCCGTGTCGTGGCGGGCACGAGGCTCGCCTGGACGACGTTCGTCGGTGACGGCGCCGCGGGGACCGGGCGCGGCTGACGCGGGGCGCCGAGACCCGGAGTCCCGTCAGGCGACGGGCGCGCCTGCCCGCAGCACGCGACGCACGCGCAGGTCGCCGTCCGTCTCCACGACGTCGGCGCGCCGGCCCACCACGAGCCCGCCCACGTCGGCGAGCCCGAGCACGCGCGCCGGCACCCAGGACGCGGAGCGCACGGCGTCCACCAGCGGCACGCCCGCGGCCACGGTGGCGCGCACGACGTCGACGAGGTGCGCGGTGCCCCCCGCGATCGAGCCGCCCTCCGGGTCGGCGGGGTCGGTGAGGCGCGCGACGCCGTCGCGCACGGTGACGGCCATCGGGCCCAGCTGGTACTCGCCGTCGGCCATGCCGGCGGCGGCCATCGCGTCGGTGACGAGGGCCACCTGGTCTGCCCCGACCGTCTCGACCACGGTGCGGACGGTGGCCGGCGCCAGGTGGACGCCGTCCGCGACCAGCTCGACCACGAGCTCGCCCCGGGCCGCGGCGGCCAGGCACGCGGCGACGGGGCCGGGCGCACGGTGGTGCAGCGGCCGCATCCCGTTGAACAGGTGCGTCGCGGTCATCTCGCGCGCGGGCGCCTCGCCGCCGGCGGCATGCTCGGCCAGGCCGGCCGCGACCTCGGCGACGAGCGCCTCGGCCTGCTCCGTGGTCGCGTCCGTGTGCCCGAGCGACGGCACCACGCCCGCCGCGACGAGCGCCGCGGCCGCGCCGTCCGGCCCGGCCACGCCGTCGACCTCGGGTGCCACCGTCATCGTCCGCAGGTGCCCGCGCGCGGCCTCGACGAGGTCCCGCACCAGGGCGGTGTCGCCCGGCACGAGGTCGTGAGGGCTCTGCGCCCCGCGGCGCGCGTGGGAGAGGAAGGGGCCCTCGGCGTGGATGCCCGCGATCTCGCCGGCCTCGGCGAGGTCGGCCAGCATGGCCGCGCGAATCAGGAGGGTCTCGCGGTCGGCCGTGACGAGCGACGCGAGCATCGTGGTGGTGCCGTGCCGGCGGTGCTCGAGCACCGCGACCATCGCCTCGTCGGCGCTCGTGGCGTCGGGGAACCCGACCCCGCCGCCCCCGTGGTCGTGCAGGTCGACGAGCCCCGGCAGCAACACGGTCCCGGGCTCGGGCGCGGCGGCCCGCGCCACGGCCTCGGCCACCGCGGGGTCGGCGTGCTCGGCGGCGACGATCGGGCCGACCCACCGGACGAGGCCGTCGGCGACGACCACGACGCCGTCGTCGATCAGGTCCTGCGGGGTCACGACGCGCCCGCGCAGCGCGACGATCTCGCCGGACGCCAGGGACGGGGAGGTGCCAGCACTCATGCGACTCATCCTGCCGCACCGCGCGAGGATATCGAAACCTCGCTCACAAACCGTTCTAGAAGAGCCGGGACTCGACGTCGTCGACCCCGCGCATGGCGTCGTAGTCGAGGACCAGGCACTCGATCCCCCGGTCCGTCGCCAGCACGCGTGCCTGGGGCTTGATCTCCTGGGCCGCGAAGATGCCGCGCACGGGCGCCAGCAGCGGGTCGCGGTTGAGCAGCTCGAGGTAGCGCGTGAGCTGCTCGACCCCGTCGATGTCACCGCGACGCTTGAGCTCCACCGCGACCGTCGCGCCGGAGGCGTCGCGGGCAAGGATGTCGACCGGGCCGATCGCCGTCATGTACTCGCGCCGCACCAGGGTGTGGCCGGTGCCCAGCCGGTCGATCTGCGCCGCCAGGAGCTCCTGGAGGTGGGCCTCGACGCCGTCCTTCACCAGGCCGGGGTCGACGCCGAGGTCGTGCGCGGAGTCGTGCTCCACCTCGTGCAGCTCGATCTCGAGACGGTCGTCGGACTTCTGGTGCTGCACCGTCCAGACCTGGGTCACGCCGCGCTCCCGCGCCTCGTCGTCGGGGTCGGAGACCCCCGTCGCGCAGGGCGGGCTCATCCAGTTGAGCGGCTTGTACGAGCCGCCGTCGGAGTGCAGCAGCACGCTGCCGTCCGCCTTGACGACGATCAGCCGCGTGGCGAGCGGCAGGTGCGCGGTGAGCCGGCCGGTGTACCGGGCCGAGCAGCGGGCGACGACGAGACGCACGGTCCCCCTCTTCGTTCGTGGCGGTCGGGTCGGGCGAGGTGGCGTCCTCAGCACCTCTAGAGGACGAGGTCGCGCCGCCCCGGGGGCGCGGACTCCAGCCAGGAGGCGAGGCCGGCGTACGCGCCGGAGGACATCAGCAGCTCGAAGTCGGTGCCGTCGTAACGGCACCGCACCAGGACCTGGTCGGGCTGTCCGGCCTGGTCGAGCGGGGCCCGGCCGGTGATCGCGAGGCGGTCACGCTGCCAGACGCGCGCGGGGCGCGGGGCCAGCGACCAGCCCCGCCACCAGTCGATGCGGCCCACGGCGTAGTGGGCGATCCCCACCATCCACGCGGCCTGCGGGTCGTCCGCGGGCCGGGCGTGGCAGGGGAAGGAGCCGACCCTCCGGGAGAGGGTCCGCAAGCGGGAGGCACCGGCGGCGAGCACCAGCCCGAGCGCGACGACGAGCGCGACCGCGACCCAGACGACGTACGCCACCGGCACCTGCCTCAGCGGAGCGCCGGCTCGCGGCCGGACAGCTCCGAGACCTCGTCGACGACGATCGTGACGAGGTTCCCGTCGACGGAGACGAACCCGCCCGTGACGTGCGCCTCGACCGCCGTGCCCTGGGCCGTCGACACCCGGACGGTGCCGGGGCGCAGCACCGCGAGGAGCGGGGCGTGGCCGGCAAGGATGCCGACCTGGCCGTCGACGGACGGGGCGCTGACCTCGCGCGCCGCGCCCGACCAGACCTTGCGGTCGGCCGCGACGAGGTCCACGTTCAGCTCTGCCATTGCCAAGTCCTCTTTCCCATCGTGCGGGGGGTCGTGCGACGGTCACGTCGTCCCGCCGGGAGGGCGTGCCTCCCGGCGGGACGACGCGGCGGAGACGAGACCGTCAGGCCCCGTACTCCTTCTGGATGCGGGCCCAGTTCTCCTCGAGCATCTCGAGGCCGCCGATGTTGTAGAACGCCTGCTCGGCGATGTGGTCGAACTCGCCCTCGGCGATCTTCTTGAACGCCTCGATGGTCTCGCTCAGCGGCACGGTGGAACCCTCCACGCCGGTGAACTTCTTCGCCATGTAGGTGTTCTGCGAGAGGAACTGCTGGATGCGACGCGCACGCGCGACGACCGTCTTGTCCTCCTCCGAGAGCTCGTCCACACCGAGGATCGCGATGATGTCCTGCAGCTCCTTGTTGCGCTGCAGGATCGACTTCACCTGGGTGGCGACCTCGTAGTGCTCCTGGCCCACGTAGCGCGGGTCGAGGATGCGGGACGTCGAGGTCAGCGGGTCGATCGCCGGGTACAGACCCTTCGACGCGATCTCGCGGGAGAGCTCGGTCGTCGCGTCGAGGTGGGCGAACGTCGTCGCCGGCGCCGGGTCCGTGTAGTCGTCCGCCGGCACGTAGATCGCCTGCAGCGAGGTGATCGAGTGACCGCGCGTCGAGGTGATGCGCTCCTGCAGGACGCCCATCTCGTCGGCCAGGTTCGGCTGGTAGCCCACCGCGGACGGCATGCGGCCGAGCAGCGTCGACACCTCGGAACCGGCCTGCGTGAACCGGAAGATGTTGTCGATGAACAGCAGCACGTCCTGCTTGCGCACGTCGCGGAAGTACTCCGCCATCGTCAGCGCGGACAGGGCGACGCGCAGGCGCGTGCCCGGCGGCTCGTCCATCTGGCCGAAGACCAGCGCGGTCTTGTCGAAGACGCCGGCCTCCTCCATCTCCGCGATGAGGTCGTTGCCCTCACGGGTGCGCTCGCCGACGCCGGCGAACACGGACACACCGCCGTGGTCCTGGGCGACGCGCTGGATCATCTCCTGGATGAGGACCGTCTTGCCGACGCCCGCACCGCCGAAGAGGCCGATCTTGCCACCCTGCACGTACGGGGTGAGCAGGTCGATCGACTTGATGCCGGTCTCGAACATCTGCGTCTTCGACTCGAGCTGGTCGAAGGCCGGGGGCTTGCGGTGGATCGACCAGCGCTCGTTGATCTCGATCTTCTCGCCCGGCGCGGCGTTCAGCACGTCGCCGGTCACGTTGAAGACCTTGCCCTTGGTGACGTCGCCGACGGGCACGCTGATGGGCGCGCCGGTGTCGGTGACGACGGCGCCACGGACCAGGCCGTCGGTCGGCTTGAGCGCGATGGCGCGGACCAGCGAGTCACCCAGGTGCTGGGCGACCTCGAGCATGAGGGTGAAGGACTTCTCGCCCTCGCCCTGCGTCGACAGGTCGATGTCGACCGTCAGCGCGTTGTAGATGTCGGGGATCGCGTCCTCGGGGAACTCGATGTCGACGACGGGGCCGATCACGCGCGCGACACGGCCCACGCCGGGTCCGCTCTGGTGCTCGACCGGGGCTTCCACGGTGGTGGCGGTCATTGCTTGCCTCGCTTCGAAGGGGTCGTTCCGGGTGTCAGGGTCGTCCGCGTCATCAGGGTCATGATGCCGCGAGGGCGTCGGCACCCGAGACGATCTCGCTGATCTCCTGGGTGATGTCCGCCTGGCGGGCCTGGTTCGCCAGGCGCGTGTAGGTGCGGATCAGGTCCTCGGCGTTGTCCGTCGCCGTGTGCATCGCCCGCTGGCGCGCGGCCAGCTCGGACGCCGCGGCGTCGAGCATGAAGCTGAAGATGCGGCTGCGGACGTACCGCGGCAGGAGCGCGTCGAGGACGCTCTCCGGCGACGGCTCGAAGTCGTACAGCGGGAACACCTCTTGCTCGCCGGGCACGGCCACGCCCTCGACGACCTCGAGCGGGAGCATCCGCACGACGCGCGGCCGCTGGGTGACCATGTTGACGAACTGCGTGTACACGACGTGCAGCTCCGAGACCCCGCCCTCGGCCGCCGGGGCGAGGAACGCCCCGAGCAGCGTCTCGGCGATCTCGCCGGCGACGTCCGAGTCCGGGCTGTCCGAGCCGTACGACCACTGCCCCGCGAGCTGGCGCCCGCGGTAGTGGTAGTACGAGACGGCGCGGCGGCCGGTCGCGTAGAGGTCGACCTTCTTGCCCTCGCCCTGGAGCTGCGCCACGAGCCGCTCCGTCTCGCGGATGATCGACGCCGAGTAGGCGCCGGCCATGCCGCGGTCCGACGCGATCACGAGGACCGCGACGCGGTCGGTGTCGTGGCGCTCGCTCGTGAGCGGGTGCTTGGTCGACGTGTGCGTGGCGACGGCGGACACCGCGCGGGTGATGGCCCGCTCGTACGGCGCCGCCGAGGCCGTGCGCGCCCGCGCCTTGCCGATGCGGGACGCCGCGATCAGCTCCTGCGCGCGGAACATCTTCTTCAGCGACTGCGTCGACTTGATCCGCTGCTTGTAGATGCGCTGGGCTCCACCGGCCATGCTCAGGCCTTCTTCTGCACGACGAGCTGCTCCTGCTCGACGTCGGCGGCGTCGCCCTCGGTGTCGCCACCGACGAGCGGGGTGCCGTCAGCCTTGAGGAAGCCGTTGCGGACGTCCTCGACGGCGGCCGCCAGCGCGTCCTCGGTGTCCTGCTCGAGCTTGCCGGTCTCCGCGATCGTGGAGAGCACCGAGGTGTGGCGACGCAGGTGGTCGAGCATCTCGGACTCGAACCGCTTGACGTCCTCGACCGGGACGTCGTCCAGCTTGCCCTTGGTGCCGGCCCACACGGACGCGACCTGGTCCTCCACCGGGTACGGCGTGTACTGCGGCTGCTTGAGCAGCTCCATGAGCACCGCACCGCGGGCGAGCTGACCGCGCGACGCGGCGTCGAGGTCGGACGCGAACATCGCGAACGCCTCGAGCGAGCGGTACTGCGCCAGCTCGAGCTTCAGCGTGCCGGAGACCTTCTTCATCGCCTTGATCTGCGCGTCGCCACCGACTCGGGAGACGGAGATGCCGACGTCGACCGCCGGGCGCTGGTCGGCGTTGAAGAGGTCCGACTGCAGGAAGATCTGGCCGTCGGTGATCGAGATGACGTTGGTCGGGATGTACGCCGAGACGTCGTTCGCCTTCGTCTCGATGATCGGCAGACCGGTCATCGAGCCCGCGCCCAGCTCGTCCGACAGCTTCGCGCAACGCTCGAGCAGGCGGGAGTGCAGGTAGAAGACGTCGCCGGGGTACGCCTCGCGGCCCGGCGGGCGGCGCAGCAGCAGCGACACGGCGCGGTAGGCCTCGGCCTGCTTCGACAGGTCGTCGAAGATGATCAGCACGTGCTTGCCCTGGTACATCCAGTGCTGGCCGATGGCCGAGCCGGTGTAGGGGGCGATGTACTTGAAGCCCGCCGGGTCGGACGCCGGGGCGGCGACGATCGTCGTGTACTCGAGCGCGCCGGCCTCCTCGAGGGCGCCGCGCACCGACGCGATCGTCGAGCCCTTCTGGCCGACGGCGACGTAGATGCAGCGCACCTGCTTGCTCGGGTCGCCCGACTCCCAGTTGGCCTTCTGGTTGATGATCGTGTCGATCGCGATCGCGGTCTTGCCGGTCTGCCGGTCGCCGATGATCAGCTGGCGCTGACCGCGGCCGATCGGGATCATCGAGTCGATCGCCTTCATGCCGGTCTGCAGCGGCTCGTGCACCGACTTGCGCTGCATGACGCCGGGCGCCTGGAGCTCGAGGGCGCGGCGGCCCTCGCTCTCGACGTCGCCCAGACCGTCGATCGGGTTGCCCAGCGGGTCCACGACGCGACCGAGGTAGCCCTCGCCCACGGGGACGGACAGGACCTCGCCGGTGCGGCGGACCTCCTGCCCCTCCTCGATGCCGGTGAACTCACCGAGGACGACGACGCCGATCTCCCGGACGTCCAGGTTCAGGGCGAGGCCGAGCGTGCCGTCCTCGAACCGCAGCAGCTCGTTCGCCATCGCGCCGGGGAGACCCTCGACGTAGGCGATGCCGTCGGCGGCGACGGTGACGCGACCGACCTCCTCGCTGACCGCGCCCTCGGGCTCGTACGACTTCACGAAGCTGTCCAGAGCGGCGCGGATCTCCTCCGGCCTGATCGTCAGCTCAGCCATTGCTCTCTCCTGTCGTGGCCGCGACTCGCGCGGCCTCACGTTCTGCGTAGCCGACCGGGGGCCGGCGCTGGGCCTGGAAGGGTTCAGCCGGCCAGCCGGCGACGGGCGTCGGCCAGGCGGGACAGCACGGTGGAGTCGACGACGTCGGCGCCGACCTGGATGCGCAGGCCCCCGATCACGGCCGGGTCGACCGTGACGTTGAGCTGCACCGCACGCCCGTAGGCGCGCTCGAGCAGCCCGGCGAGCCGGTCCTGCTGGGACTGGCTGAGGACGGAGCCGCTGGTGACCGTGGCCACGAGGCGACGGCGGCGCTCGGCCGCGATCTCGCCGTACCACAGCAGCGTCGCCACGAAGCGACGGCCGCGCAGCGAGGTCGTGGCCCGGCGGGCGAGCGCCAGCGTGACGTCGTCCACCTTGCCCGTGAGCAGGGTGTCGACGAGCTGCGCCCGGCGCTGGGGGTCGGTCGAGACGTCCGACAGCACCTGCCGCGCCTCGCGCTGCCCCACGAGCGCCCGGGTCAGCCGGAAGAGCTCGTCCTCGACGGTCTCGAGCGTGCCGCGCGCCTCGGCGGACGCCAGCAGGGCGTCGAGCCCGAGGCGCTCCAGGGCGTCGGCGAGGTCCCGGTCACCGGCCCAGCGCGACCGCGCCAGCCCCGTGACGAGGTCCACGACCCGCTCGTCGAAGCCGCCCGCCAGCACGCGGCCGGCGAGGGCCCCCCGGTCCTCCGGGCTGCGCGACGGGTCGGCCAACGACCGGCGCAGCGGGCCGGACTCGTCGAGCGCCCCGACGACGGCGAACAGCTGCTCGCCGAGCGTCTGCGCGTCGGCACCGGCCGACCGCAGCACGGGCTCGAACCGCTCCTGCGCCGCCGCGAGGGATGCTCCGCTGGTGCCCCGCATCAGCCCTCCTTGCCGGCCGAGCTGCCGGCCGACGCGGGCTGCGCCGAGCGAGACTCGTCGCCGCTGGCCTCGAGCTCGTCGAGGAAGCGGTCGACGACGCGCGACTGGCGCGCGGAGTCCTGCAGCGACTCGCCGACGATCTTGGACGCCAGCTCCGTGGCCAGCGCGCCGACCTCGGTGCGCAGCGAGACCGCCGCCGTCTGGCGCTCGGCCTCGATCTGGCGGTGCGCCGTCTCGACGATCCGCGTCGCCTCCTCCTGGCCCTTCGAGCGCAGCTCCGCGATGATGGCGGTGCCCTCGGCACGCGCCTCCTCGCGGGTCTTCGCGGCGTCGGCACGGGCCTCGGCGAGCTGCTGGTGGTACTCCTTCAGCGCCTCTGCCGCCTCCTCCTGCGCCTTCTCCGCCTTGGCGATGCCGCCCTCGATCTTCGCGGTGCGCTCGTCCAGCACGGCCTGGAACTTGGGCAGGACGTACTTGTAGAAGACGAGCCCGACGATGACGACGATGACCAGCGACCACACGATGTCGTACGTGTGCGGCAGCAGGATGTTGGTCGTCGTCTCCTCGGCGGCGAGGACGTCCGTGTCGGTGTTCAGGGGGGAAGTCATCATGCCGGGACGATGAAGCCGGCCACCAGGCCGAGGAGCGCGAGCACCTCGACGAAGGCGACGCCGATGAACATCGTGGTACGGAGCTGGCTGGAGACCTCGGGCTGGCGAGCCATGCCCTCGATCGTCTTGCCGATGAGGATGCCGAGGCCGATGCCGGGGCCGACCGCCGCGAGGCCGTAACCGACGGTGCCGATGTTTCCGGTGACCTCGGCGAGGGTGGTGACGTCCACTGGGTTTCCTTCCGTTGGGCGCCGGGCCACGGTGACCCGGCGTCTCTTTGTGGGGTGCAGTTGTAGGTCTGGTCCGGCTCAGGCCGGCAACCGCGAGACGGTCAGTGCTCCGCCTCGACGGAAAGGTTGAGGTAGACGGCGGTGAGGATCGCGAAGACGTAGGCCTGCAGGGCCGCCACGAAGACCTCGAAGAAGAAGAACGCCGAGCCGGCGACGAACGTGCCCGCGCTGAACAGCTTCATCCCGCCCGAGGCGTCGAACAGGAAGAAGGACGTCGCGGCGAAGCAGATCGCGAGCATGAGGTGCCCGGCGACCATGTTGGCCATGAGTCGGATGGCGAGCGTCGCGGGCCGCAGGATGAAGACCTGGAGGAACTCGATCGGCACGAGCAGCAGGTACAGCGGTGCCGGCACGCCGGGCGGCAGCAGCGAGTTCTTGAGGAACCCGCCCACGCCGTGCGCCTTGATGCCGGCGCCGAGGTACATCACGTAGGTCCACAGGGCCAGCACGATCGGCAGGCCGATGACGGAGGTGCCGGCGATGTTGAGGAACGGCACCACACCGGTGATGTTCATGACCAGGACCGTGCAGAAGAGCGTGGCCAGCAGCGGGAAGTACTTGCGGCCGTTCTTCTCGCCCAGCACCTCGACGGCGATGGAGTTGCGGACGAAGTCGAGGATCATCTCGATGGCGTTCTGGAACCGCCCCGGCACCAGCCGCGCACGGCGGGCCGCGAGGCAGAAGACCAGCAGCAGGACGGCGGCCGCGATGAAGCGCACCAGCATGATCCGGTTGAACTCGAAGGGCGTGCCCTCGAAGAAGATGGCCGGCGGGAAGAAGTCCGCGACCGTCGGCGCGTGGAACTCGCCGTCACCTTCGGCGGCGAGCAGCAGGGGGATCGCTGGCGTAGACAGGAGGGTCTCCCGGAGGTCGTACGGGCCGGAGGCGCTCCACTCCTGGGAGGGCACGCCATCGGACCTGGCCGTCATGGATTCGCGAACAGCCTACCGGATGTTCACAGGTGCTCCGACACCCGGGAGGAGAATTTCCGGCCAGATCCCGCGGCTTGTGAAGAAGCGCACGATGTTGCCCCCGGCGACGGATCGTCGCCTGGCGCAAGCACCCTGGTCAGAGCGGCGGCCTCACGGCTGCACGTACGGCACGCGGCCGCTGCTCACCGCGCGGTAGTCGAGGAGGGCAGATCCGATCGCGCCGACGGCGAGCACGGCGATCAGGACCCACGGGGCATAGAAGGTGGCGCCCTGGAGCAGGGCGAGCACCACGATCAGGACCACGATCTTGGCCACCCACGCGCCCATGACGAACGCCGCCATGCGCGTCGGGCTCGAGCCGACGGTGCGCAGCATCGACCAGATCGTCGTCGCGCAGAAGAACGCCGCGATCGCCGCGCCCACCAGGGCGCCCCACAGGCCGGGCAGGCCCGCCACCAGCAGGCCGATCCCGCCGCCCAGCACCACCAGGGCACCGACGAGGATCAGCGTGTCCCGCAGCGCCTTCCGCAGCACGGCGCGCTCGGCGGTGGTGGCGTGCTCCCCCGTGCTTCCGGGCGTCGGGTCGGTGCCGGGGGTGTCGGGCGTCGTCATCGCGGGCGTCCTTCGTGCGTCGTCAGGGTGGGTGCGGCCGGCGCGGCCGAGGCGGAGGTCGGGCTGGGGGCGGACGACGGCGCGGGGTGCGCCTGCGCCGGGGCGACCGCCGGGTGGCTGCCGGTGGCGACGTCGTCGTCGAGGAAGCGTCCGCGGGTGCGCAGCGGGCCGAGCGTGAGCAGCAGCGCCACGACGACGGCGACCCCGAGCCCGGCGAGCACCGCCCTCCAGTCCCAGCGGACCAGGGCGGCCGCGCCGAACGAGAACACGGCGGCCCACACGTAGAGGATGAGCACCGCGCGGCGGTGGGAGTGCCCCAGCGCGAGCATGCGGTGGTGCAGGTGCATGCGGTCCGGGTGGAACGGGGACTTGCCCGCGGCGAGGCGCCGGACCACGGCCATGCCCATGTCGAGCAGCGGCAGCAGCACCACCGCGACCGGCAGCAGCAGGGGGATGAACAGCGGCACCCGCTGCGCGCCCGAGAGCGCGTCGCCCGTCGACACCGGGTCGATGTTCCCCGTGATCGTGATCGCGGCGCCCGCGAACACCAGCCCGAGCACCATCGACCCCGAGTCGCCCATGAAGATGTGCGAGGGGAAGAAGTTGTGCGGCAGGAAGCCCAGGCACGCCCCCACCAGCACGGCCATCATGAGCGTCGCGAGGTTGGAGTAGTCCGTCGGGGTGGCCTGCTGCGTCAGCCCGTACGTGTAGAGCAGGAACGCGGTGCCCCCGATGGCGATGACCCCCGCGGCCAGGCCGTCGAGCCCGTCGACGAAGTTCACGGCGTTCATCGCCACCACGACCACCAGCACGGTCGCGACAAGCGAGAGCCGGGACGAGGTGATCACCAGGCCGTCCGGCGTCGGCAGGGACGTGAGCTGCACCTGCTGCCACGCCATGAAGCCCGCGGCGAGGGCCTGGCCGGCGAGCTTGGTCATCCAGTCCAGGTCCCACACGTCGTCGGCCCAGCCCAGCAGGCAGACGATCGTCGCGCCGCCCACGATCCCCCACACCTGCGGGCCGCCCTCGAACACGCCGGCGAGGAACGGCATCCGCGAGGCCAGCACGACGGCGACGACGATGCCGAGCAGCATGGCCAGCCCGCCCAGGCGGGGCGTCGGCCGCAGGTGCACGTCGCGCGCCCGCACGGCAGAGATCGCGCCCGTCCGTCGCGCGACCCAGCGCGCGCCCGGCGTGGCGAGGTACGTGACCGCCGCCGAGACGAGCATCAGGAGCAGATACGCCCTCACCCGGCGGACTCCTCGGCGCGGTCCGCCGCGGGCTCGTCCTCGCGCGTCTCGGCGGCCGCCGGTGCGGCCGAGCCCGACTCGGGACCGGCATCGGCGCCGGCCCCGGTGTCGGTGTCGCCCGTGGCGTCCTCGTCCGTGGCGTCCTCGTCCGTGGCGTCCGTGGCGTCCGTGGCGTCCGCGGCGCTGGCGGGGTCGTCCACGCCGCGCACGGGCGCGACCTCGTTGAGGGCCTCGAGCGTGATCGCCCCCTGCCGCACGACGCGCAGGTGCTCGCCGGTGGCGTCCACGATCGTCGACGCCACGCCGCCGGGCGCGTCACCGCCGTCCAGGTAGATGCTCACGGAGTCGCCGAGCTGGGCGCGCGCGTCCTCGACGTCGAGCGCCGCCGGGCTGCCGGACGCGTTGGCGCTCGAGACCGCGAGCGGGCCCGTGCGACGCAGCAGGGCCAGCGCGGCGAGGTGGTCGGGCATGCGCAGCGCGACCGTGCCGTGCGTCTCCCCCAGGTCCCACTGGAGCGAGGGCTGCGCCTGCAGGATGATCGTGAACCCGCCGGGCCAGAAGGCCTCGACCAGCTTGCGCGCGTCGTCGGGGACGTCGGTCGCCAGGCCGTCGAGCGTCCGCACGTCGGGCACCAGCACGGGCGGCGGCATCTGGCGGCCCCGGCCCTTGGCGGCGAGCAGGGCCGCGACGGCCTCGGCGTCGAAGGCGTCGGCGCCGATGCCGTAGACGGTGTCGGTCGGCAGCACGACGAGGCCGCCGCGCGAGACCGTGTTCACCGCCTCGTCGATCGCCGGGCCCCAGGTGTTCGGATCGGTGACGTCGTGCACGCTGCTCACGGGGATCAGTCTGTCACGGTTCGCCCGGCCGCCGGCCGCGCGTCCGACGGGGCGTCCGGCCGCTCGCCGGGCCCCGGCGCGGGACCGTCCGCCGCCGTCGCCCGCCGCGCCACGACCATCCGCGGCCGGCCGGTGAGGTCGTCCGCGGTGCTCGCGGCGTCGAACCCGTCGGCGTCCGCCACCATCGCCCGCGCTGCCGCGGCCTGGACCTCCGCGTGCTCCATGACGTACAGCCCGCCCGGTCGGAGCAGCCGCGCCGCGGCCGCGGTGACGCCGCGCGGCACCTCCAGGCCGTCGTCGCCCAGCCCGTAGAGCGCGACGGCGGGGTCGTGCTCGGCCACCTCCGGGTCCCGCGGCACCGCGCCCGGCGGCACGTACGGCGGGTTGGACACGACGACGTCGGCCGCGCCGTCCAGGTCGCGCAGCGCCGTGCGCGCGTCGCCGCGGACCAGGTGGACGACGGCCGGCGTCGTCGAGGCGGCGGCCGCCGCGACGTTGCGCGCCGCCCAGGCGTGCGCCGCGGCGTCGAGCTCGACCGCGTGCACGCGGGAGCCGGGCACCTCCGTCGCGACGGCCAGCGCGATCGCCCCGGAGCCGGTGCACAGGTCGACCACCACCGCCGAGCCGCGGAGCGCGACAACCCGCGCGGCCTCGTCGATCGCCGCCTGCGCCACCTGCTCCGTCTCCGGGCGCGGCACGAAGACGCCCGGCCCGACGACGAGCTCCAGGTGGCGGAACGGCGCCACGCCGGTGAGGTGCTGCAGCGGCTCCCGGGCCGCGCGGCGCGCGACGTCCGCGGTGAACCGGTCGACGACGCCCGCGGACAGGTCCCGGTCCAGCACCGCGAGCCGCCGCACCTCCGCGCGGTCCGAACCGACGGCGTGCGCGAGCAGGGCCTCCGCGTCCACCCGCGGGCTGGGCACCCCTGCGGCCGCCAGCCGCGCCGTCGCCCACCGCACGGCCGCGCCGGCGGTGGTGGGCGCGGGGTCAGGCATCGGAGCCCGCCGCCGCGAGCCGCGCCGCCTCGTCGGCGTCGACGGCCGAGCGCACCACCGGGTCGAGGTCGCCCGCGAGCACGTGGTCGAGGTTGTATGCCTTGTACCCGGTGCGGTGGTCCGCGATGCGGTTCTCCGGGAAGTTGTAGGTGCGGATGCGCTCGCTGCGGTCCACGGTGCGCACCTGCGAGCGCCGCACGTCGGCGGCGGCCGCGGCGGCCGCCTCCTGCTGCGCGGCGAGCAGCCGGGCCCGCAGCACGCGCATCGCCTGCTCCTTGTTCTGCAGCTGCGACTTCTCGTTCTGCATCGAGACCACGATCCCGGTGGGCACGTGGGTGATGCGCACGGCCGAGTCCGTCGTGTTCACCGACTGCCCGCCCGGGCCCGACGACCGGTACACATCGATGCGCAGGTCGTTCTGGTCGATCTCCATCTCGCCCGGGTCGTCCACCTCGGGCAGCACGAGGACCCCCGCCGCCGACGTGTGGATGCGGCCCTGCGACTCGGTGACCGGGACGCGCTGCACGCGGTGCACGCCGCCCTCGTACTTGAGGCTCGCCCACACGCCCTCGGCCGGGTCGGACACGCTGCGCGCCTTGATCGCGACCTGCACGTCCTTGTACCCGCCCAGCTCGGTCTCGGTGGCGCCGAGCACCTGGGTGGCCCAGCCGCGCCGCTCGGCGTACCGCAGGTACATGCGCAGGAGGTCGCCCGCGAAGAGCGCGGACTCGTCGCCGCCCTCCCCCGCCTTGATCTCGAGGATGACGTCGCGCGCGTCGTCGGGGTCGCGGGGCACGAGCACGCGCCGCAGCCGCTCGGAGGCCGCCTCGGCCGCGGCCCGCAGGTCGGGCAGCTCCGCGGCGAACGACTCGTCCTCGGCCGCGAGCTCGGCGGCCGCCTCGGCGTCGTCACGGGCCTGCTCCCACGCCCGGTAGGCCGACGCGACCTGGTTGAGCTCCGCGTAGCGGCGGCCGAGGGAGCGGGCGCGGCCGGCGTCGGCGTGCACCGCCGGGTCGGCCAGCTCTCGCTCGATCTCGGCGTGCTCGTCGAGCAGCGGCCGCGCGGCGGCGAACGAGTCGGTCATCGGTTCTCCCGGTCCGGGGGCGCGAGGCCGTTCGACCACCTCGTCGCGTTGCGAGCTACCTCGGCAAAGCAACAGCGCCGGTGGTCCGTCGTCCGACTGCCCCTGGAGAGGTTGTCGGGCGGACCACCGGCGCTGCGAGGACGCTACTTCTTCTTGCCGTAGCGAGCCTGGAACCGGGCCACGCGGCCACCGGTGTCCAGGATCTTCTGCTTGCCCGTGTAGAACGGGTGGCAGGCGCTGCAGACCTCGACGCTGATCTTGCCGGAGGTCGCCGTGCTGTGCGTCGTGAACGTGTTGCCGCAGGTGCAGGACACCTCGGTGACGACGTACTCGGGGTGGATACCGGACTTCATGATGCTCCTTGGTGTGATGCCACCGGGTCGCCCCGCAGGACAGCGGGCCGTGAACCGGAAGGCCGACGAACCATTGTGCCAGAACGCGGACGCGCCCCGGAAATTCCCGGTCCGGGCCCCGCGGGGCCCGGACCGGACGATCAGATCGTCTCGCCCGGGTTCTCGTCCGAGAGCCCGGCCGGCGTCGTCTTCTGCACGTGCAGCAGGAACTCGACGTTCGTCTTGGACTTCTTGAGCTGGCCGAGCAGGAGCTCGATCGCCTGCTGCTGGTCCAGCGCGCCGAGCACGCGGCGCAGCTTGTAGACGACGCCCAGCTCGTCCTTCGCCATGAGGATCTCCTCGCGGCGCGTGCCGGACGCGTTGACGTCGACGGCCGGGAAGATCCGCTTGTCGGCGAGGTTGCGGGACAGGCGCAGCTCCATGTTGCCCGTGCCCTTGAACTCCTCGAAGATCACCTCGTCCATCTTGGAGCCCGTCTCCACGAGCGCCGAGGCGAGGATGGTCAGCGAGCCGCCGTTCTCGATGTTGCGCGCCGCGCCGAAGAACTTCTTCGGCGGGTAGAGCGCCGCGGCGTCGACACCACCGGAGAGGATGCGGCCCGACGCCGGCGCCGCCAGGTTGTAGGCGCGCGACAGGCGGGTCAGCGAGTCGAGCAGCACCACGACGTCCTGGCCCAGCTCGACCAGGCGCTTGGCGCGCTCGATCGCGAGCTCCGCGACGATCGTGTGGTCCGACGCGGGGCGGTCGAACGTCGAGGCGATGACCTCGCCCTTGACCGTCCGCTCCATGTCGGTGACCTCTTCGGGCCGCTCGTCCACGAGCACCACCATGAGGTGGACCTCGGGGTTGTTCGCGGCGATCGCGTTGGCGATCTGCTGCATGATGATCGTCTTGCCGGCCTTGGGCGGCGCGACGATGAGGCCGCGCTGGCCCTTGCCGATCGGGGCGACGATGTCGATCACGCGGGGCGTGAGGCGGGTGGCCTCGGGGTTCTCCAGGCGGAGCCGCTCCTGCGGGTACAGGGGCGTCAGCTTGGTGAACTCCGGCCGCTGACGCGCCTCCTCGGTCGACATGCCGTTGACCGAGTCCAGCCGCACCAGGGCGTTGAACTTGCTGCGGACGTTCTTGCCCGCCGGCGGCTCCTCGCCCTCGCGAGGCTGGCGGATCGCGCCGACGATCGCGTCGCCGCGGCGCAGGCCGGACTTCTTGACCTGGTTGAGCGACACGTAGACGTCGCCCGCGCCGGGCAGGTAGCCGCTGGTGCGCACGAACGCGTAGTTGTCGAGGATGTCGAGCACGCCGGCGACGGGCAGCAGCACGTCGTCCTCGCGCACCTCGACGTCCTCGAGGCCGGCGACGTCGGGGGCGCCCGGCCGGCCGCTGCGGTTGCGCTTGCGGTCACGCCCGCGGTCGCGACCCCGGCGGCGGCGGGAGCCGCCCTGGTCGTCGTCCTCGTCGCGGCGCTGACGCTCGTCGCGCTGGCCGCCCTGTACTCGCTGGCTGCTCTGCGCGCCGGAGCGCTGCTGTCCGGAGCCGCCGTCGTTCGAGCGGCCCTGGCCGGACCGCTGACCGTCGCCGTCGCCGGCGTTCTGGCCGCCGGCGTTCTGCCCGGCGTTCTGGCCGCCGGAGCGGCGGCCGCCGCGCTCGCGCGGCGCGGCGACGGCCTCGGCGAGCTCGGCGAGGCGCGCCTCGCGGTCGCCGTCGGCGCGCTGCTCACCGCGCGGCTCGCCGCCGCGGGGGGCCTGCTCGACGGGGGCGTCCGCCGCTGCGCGCTGCTGCGGCGCGGCCTCGCCCTCGCCCGAGGAGCCCGCCGTGCGGGTGGCGCGGCGCGAGCGGCGCGGGGCCTCGGCCCCGTCGGCGCGGGGAGCGCGCGTGGGCGCGCCGGAGGTCTGCTCGACCGGCGTCTGGGCCGGGGCGTCGCTGCGGACCGTGGGCGCCACGGCGGTCGCCGCGGCGACCGGGGCACCGGCGGTGCGCGCGCCCTGGCCGCCTGCGGCCCGGATCGCGTCCTGCAGGTCGCTCTTGCGCATCCGGGACGTGCCCTTGACGCCCATGCCTGAGGCCAGCGCCTGGAGCTCGGCCAGACGCATCGAGCTCAGGTTCCCGGATGCGGCGGAGCCGTTCCGGCTGTCGGTGGTGTTCGTCACGAAGGACCCTTCCCCTCGTATGCGGCCCTCAGATGTCACGGGCCGGGGTGGCTGCCGTCCAGGCGCGGGGAGCACCGAGACGCGTGGAACCTCGCATCAGTGGTACGACGACGTCGGCTGGCGGGGTTGGTGTTTCGCCTTCTCGCGGGACTGCCGCGGCGGATCGTGCACCGCATCGCAACCACCGGGGCACCAGGCTCCGACCGGGCACGCATGCGTGCCGTACGGGTGGAGGGAGTGCCCTCGCAGTCGATCCCGAAGGCTCACCGCATCATATCACCCCGCGCGGGCCCGGAGGCCGACGCGCCGGGCCCGTCGGAACCGCGCTTGGTGGTCACGCGCCGCGCCACCGCGCCGTCGGTGTCCACCCCCGGCCGCAGCGCACGCCAGCCCGCCACGTCGTCGACGAGGTCGGCCAGGAGCGCGTCCAACCGCGCCGTCCCCTCCCCCGAGGTGAGCACGAGGACCGTCGGGCCGGCGCCGGAGATCGTCGCGGCGAGCCCCGCGGCCCGCACCGCGCGCAGCAGCTCCGCGGAGCCGGCCATCACCGCGGCCCGGTAGTCCTGGTGCAGCCGGTCCTCCGTGGCGTCGAGGAGCAGCTCCGGACGTCGCGCGAGCGCCTCGACGAGCAGCGCCGCGCGACCGGCCGTGAACGCCGCGTCCACGTGCGGCACCTCGGCGGGGAGGATGCCCCGGGCGCGGCTCGTGGCCAGCCGGTGGTCCGGGACCAGCACGGTGGCCTCGATGCGCTCGTCGACGTCCAGGTCGACCGCTCGGGGCCCGTCGCCGGACTGCCAGGCGAGCGTCGCGCCGCCGCGGATCGCGGGGGCGGCGTTGTCGGGGTGCCCCTCGAACTCCGTGGCGATCCGCAGCACCGCGGTCGCGTCGAGCACGTGCGGGTCGGCGAGCAGCGCCCGGGCGGCGACGATGCCGGAGACCACCGCCGCCGACGACGAGCCCAGGCCGCGCGCGTGCGGGATCCGGTTGACGCATCGCAGCCGCAGGCCGGTCCGCGGCGCGCCGGCGAGCTCCAGCGTGTGCCGGAGCGCGCGCACGACGAGGTGGTCCTCCCCCGCCGGCACCTCCCCGGCGCCCTCGCCCTCGACCTCGACGACGACGTCGTCGCTCGCGAGGAGCTCGACCTCCAGGTCGTCGTGCAGGGCGAGGGCCAGCCCCATCGCGTCGAACCCCGGTCCGAGGTTGGCGCTGGTGGCGGGAACACGGACGACCACGTGGTCGGCACCGAGCTGCATAGAGTTCCCCTCTCCGGGGCCCGGTCGGAGTGGTCTCAGTCCAGGCCGAGCGCGTCGGCGATGGACACGACGTCGGCGCTCACGCGGGTCGGCACGACCTCGCCGCCGTCCGGCGTGCGCAGCGCCCACTGCGGGTCCTTGAGCCCGTGTCCCGTCACGGTCACGACGACGCGCGCGCCGGCGGGCACCAGGCCGCGCCCGGCGCGGTCGAGCAGGCCCGCGACGCCCGACGCCGACGCCGGCTCGACGAAGACGCCGACCTCGGCCGCCAGCACACGGTGAGCGGCGAGGATCTGCTCGTCGGTGACCGACTCGATGACGCCGCCCGACGTGTCGCGGGCGGCGATCGCCTGCTCCCACGACGCCGGGTTGCCGATCCGGATCGCGGTGGCGATCGTCTCGGGCTCGTCGACGGGGTGGCCCAGGACGATCGGCGCGGCGCCTGCGGCCTGGAAGCCCCACATCTGCGGCGTGCGGGTCGCGACCGCCCCGGAGGCGGCGCCGTCGTCCAGGCCCGCGTACTCGCGGAAACCCTTCCAGTACGCCGTGATGTTGCCCGCGTTGCCGACCGGCAGGCAGTGGATGTCCGGGGCGTCGCCGAGCGCGTCGACGATCTCGAACGCCGCGGTCTTCTGCCCCTCGATGCGGTCCGGGTTCACCGAGTTCACCAGCTCGACCGGGTAGACCTCGGCGAGCTTGCGCGCCGCGACGAGGCAGTCGTCGAAGTTGCCGTCCACCTGGAGCAGGCGCGCGCCGTGCGCGATCGCCTGGCTCAGCTTGCCCATCGCGATCTTGCCGTCCGGCACCAGCACGGCGCAGGTCATGCCGGCGCGGGTGGCGTACGCCGCGGCCGAGGCGGACGTGTTGCCCGTCGACGCGCACACCACGGCCTTCGCGCCGCGGCCCGCGGCCGCCGAGATGGCCGCCGTCATGCCGCGGTCCTTGAACGACCCGGTGGGGTTCATGCCCTCGACCTTGACGTACACGTCGGCGCCCGTGCGCGCGGACAGCGCCGGTGCGGGCACGAGCGGCGTGCCGCCCTCGCCGAGCGTCACGACGCGCTCGCTCAGGTGGGCGGGCAGCCGGTCGGCGTACTCGGTGATGACACCGCGCCACTGGTGGGCAGGCATGGTCAGGCTCCCTCGACTCGCAGGACGGACGTGATCTCGTGCACCGGCTCGATGCCGCGCAGGGCCTCGACGGTCGCGGCGAGCGAGGCCTCGCGCGCGGCGTGCGTGGTGAGCAGCAGCGCAGCGGTGCCCTCGGCGACGCCGACGGCGTACGGCTCGTCGGGAGCCTGGCGCACGGTGTCGATGGAGACGCCGTGGTCGGCGAGCACCTGGGCCACCTGCGCGAGGACGCCGGGCCGGTCCGCGACGGCGAGGCGCACCTGGTAACGCGTCACCGCCGCGTCGTGCGGCAGGACGGGCAGCGAGGCGTAGGCCGACTCGCGGGGGCCGCGGCCTCCGACGAGCCGGTCGCGCGCGGCCGAGACGAGGTCGCCGAGCACCGCGGACGAGGTCGGCCGCCCGCCGGCACCCTGGCCGTAGAACATCAGCGGGCCGGCGTCGTCCGCCTCGACGAAGACGGCGTTGAACGCGCCGCGCACCGCGGCGAGCGGGTGCGCCGCCGGGACGAGCGCCGGGTGCACGCGGACGGACACGCCCTCGGCGGTCTGCTCGGCGATGGCGAGCAGCTTCACGACGTGCCCCGTCTGCTGGGCGGCCGCGACGTCGGCCGCGGTCACGCCCGTGATGCCCTCGCACGCCACCTGGGCCAGCGAGACCCGGGTGTGGAAGGCGAGCGACGCGAGGATCGCCGCCTTGGCCGCGGCGTCGTGCCCCTCGACGTCGGCGGTCGGGTCGGCCTCCGCGAAGCCGAGGGACTGCGCGTCCTTCAGCGCCTCCTCGAGGCCCAGCCCGTGCGTGGTCATCTGGTCGAGCACGTAGTTGGTGGTGCCGTTGACGATGCCGAGCACCCGGCGCACGTGGTCGCCCGCCAGCGACTCGCGCACCGGGCGGACGATCGGGATCGCGCCGGCCACGGCCGCCTCGAACGACAGGTCGACGCCCGCCGCGTCCGCGGCCTCGAAGAGCTCCGGGCCGTGCGCCGCGAGCAGCGCCTTGTTGGCCGTGACGACGCTCGCGCCGGACGCGATCGCCCGGTGGATGAGCCCGCGGGCCGGCTCGATGCCGCCCATGAGCTCGACGACGAGGTCGGCGCCGTCGACGAGGGACCCGGCGTCCTCGGTGAGCAGGTCGGCCGGCACGACCGTGCCGACGCCGTCGCGCGGCCGGCTCGCGTCGCGCACGGCGATGCCCACCAGCTCGAGGCGCGCTCCCGCCCGGGCGGCGAGGTCGTCCGCGTGCTGGACCAGCCTCTGCGCGACCTGCGAGCCGACGACGCCGCAGCCGAGGAGCGCGACGCGCAGCACGGCGGGGCTCGGGTCGGCCGTGGGTGCAGGGACGGCCCCGGAGAGGGGCCCGGGGGCGGAGGCAGCGGGCACGGGAGAACCTTTGGACGGGATGCCGGGACGGTGGCCAGGATAGCCGCGGCGCGGCGGCCGGCGGGCCGCCGTCCACGACCGACGCCGTCGAGCGTCAGCCCTGGTCGAGCGCGAGCAGGTCGTCGACCGTCTCGCGCCGGACGAGGACGCGGGAGGCGCCCTCGGCGACCGCGACCACGGGCGGGCGCGTCAGAAGGTTGTAGTTCGACGCCATCGACCGCCCGTACGCGCCCGTGGCCGGCACGGCGAGCAGGTCGCCGGCGCGCACGTCCCCGGGCAGCAGCACCTCGTGCACGACGATGTCGCCGCTCTCGCAGTGCTTGCCCACGACCCGCGCGAGCACCGGCTCGGCGTCGGATTCCCGGCCCACGACCTCCGCGTGGTACTGCGCCTCGTACAGCGCGGGGCGGATGTTGTCGCTCATGCCCCCGTCGACCGACACGTACGTGCGCACGCGGCCGTCGTCGAGCGCGACCGGCTTGACCGTGCCGACCGTGTAGAGCGTGAGCCCGGCCGGGCCGACGATCGCGCGGCCCGGCTCGATGGAGATGCGCGGCAGCGGCGTGCCCAGCTCGCCGCAGACCGCGGCCACCGCGGACGCGACGTCCTTGGCGATGCGGTCGGGGTCCAGCGGCACCTCGCCCGGCAGGTACGCGATGCCGTAGCCGCCGCCCAGGTCCACCTCGTCGACCAGCACGCCGGTGCGCTCCGCGAGCTCGGCCCGCAGCCGCAGCACGACGCGCGCCGCGGCCTCGAAGCCCGCCGGGTCGAGGATCTGGGAGCCGATGTGGGAGTGGATGCCGAGCAGGTGCAGCTCCGGCCGCGCGACGACCGCGAGCAGCGCCCGCATCGCGGGCACGTCGCCGCCCTCCGGTCCCGGATTCACCGAGAGCCCGAACTTCTGGTCCTCGTGGGCGGTGGAGATGTACTCGTGCCCGCCGGCGTGGACGCCCGTCGTGACGCGAATCATGACCGGCGCGACGACGCCGCGGGAGGCCGCGAGCGCCGCGACCCGGTCGATCTCGACGAGCGAGTCGACGATGATCCGCCCGACGCCCGCGTCCAGCGCGGCGAGGACCTCCGCGTCCGACTTGTTGTTGCCGTGCAGGCCGATCTCCGCCCCGGGCACGCCGGCGCGCAGCGCGACGGCGAGCTCGCCGCCCGACGCCGTGTCGACGCGCAGCCCCTCCTCGCGGGCCCAGCGCGCGACCGCGACGGTGAGCAGCGCCTTGCCTGCGTAGTAGACGTCCACGCCGGTGCCGACCTCGGCGAACGCCGTGGCGAACGCCGTGCGGTACCCCCGGGCGCGGGCGCGGAAGTCCGCCTCGTCGAGCACGTAGGCGGGGGTGCCGTGCTCGGCCGCGAGGTCGGCCACGCCCGCCCCGGCCACCTCGACCGCGCCGTCGTCCCGGCGCCGCACCCCGGTCGACCAGGGCACGCCGAGGACGCCGGCAGCGGGGCCGGTCCCGGAGGGCGCGGTCACATCCGCTCCGGGGCGGACACCCCGAGCAGGTCGAGCCCGTTGGCGAGCACCTGGCGCACGGCGTCGTTCAGCCACAGGCGCGTGCGGTGCGTCTCGGTGACCTCCTCGTCCGGGTACGGCGTCACGCGGCACTCCTGGTACCACTTGTGGTAGTCCGCGGCCAGCGCCTCGAGGTAGCGCGCCACGCGGTGCGGCTCCCGGAGCTCGGCGGCCTGCGACACGATGCGCGGGAACTCGGTGAGCCGGCCGACGAGGGCCGCCTCGGTCTCGTGGGTGAGCAGCGCCGGGTCGAAGGCGTCCGACCCGTCGGCGGCGGTGCGCGCGACGGCGCGGTCCGCGGCGTTCCGGTCGACGGCGCACGTGCGCGAGTGCGCGTACTGCACGTAGTAGACGGGGTTGTCGTTGCTCTGCTTGAGCATCTCCTCGCCCGACAGGGACAACGGCGAGTCCGCCGGATAGCGGGCGAGCGAGTAGCGCAGGGGGTCGGAGCCGAGCCACTCGATGAGGTCGTCCATGTAGAGGGCGTTGCCCCGGCGCTTGCCCATGCGCTCGCCGCCGATGTTGACGAGCTGGCCGATGAGCACCTCGATGTTCGCCTCCGGGTCGTCGCCCGCGCACGCGGCGATCGCCTTGAGGCGGTTGATGTACCCGTGGTGGTCGGCGCCGAGCAGGTAGATCTTGCCCGGGAAGCCGCGGTCCTTCTTCGACAGGTAGTACGCGGCGTCGGCGGCGAAGTACGTGGGCTCGCCGTTCGCGCGGATCATCACGCGGTCCTTGTCGTCGCCGAAGTCGGTGGTCCGCAGCCACACCGCGCCGTCGACGTCGAACACGTGGCCCTGCTCGCGCAGGCGTGCGACCGCCTGCTCCACGGCGCCCGAGTCGTGCAGGGTGCGCTCCGAGAACCAGACGTCGAAGTGCACGCCGAACGCGTCGAGCGTGCGGCGGATCGCCTCGAGCTGCGCCTGGTAGCCGAGCTCGCGCGCGGTCGTGAGCGCCTCGTCGGCCGGGAGTCCGAGGAGGTCGGGCTCCTGCTCGAGCACCTCGGCGGCGCGCTCGGCGACGTACTCGCCGGGGTACCCGCCCTCGGGCACGTCCTCGCCCTTGGCGCGGGCGATGATCGACGCGGCGAACTTGTCCATCTGCGCGCCGGCGTCGTTGATGTAGTACTCGGCGGTCACGTCGGCGCCGGCGGCGCGCATGATCCGCGCGAGGGCGTCGCCGAGGGCCGCCCAGCGGGTGTGGCCGATGTGCAGCGGGCCCGTCGGGTTGGCGGAGATGTACTCGAGGTTGTGCACCTGGCCCGCGAGCGCGTCGGTGCGGCCGTACTGCTCGCCGGCGGTGACGACCGTGCGGGCGAGCTCGCCCGCGGCGCCCGCCTCGAGCGTGATGTTGAGGAAGCCCGGTCCGGCGACGTCGGCCGCCTTGACGCCCGGCGTGGCCGCGAGGCGCGCCGCGAGGTCCTCCGCGAGCGCCCGGGGGGTGGTGCCCGCCTTCTTCGCGAGCTGCAACGCCACGTTGGTGGCCCAGTCCCCGTGCTCGCGCTGCCGGGGTCGCTCCACGTGCACCGAGGCCGGGACGGCGTCGGCGGGCAGGGCGAGGGTGCCGTCGGCCACGGCCGAGGCGAGGGCAGCGCTGAGTGCTCCGGAGAGCTCGTCGGGGGTCACCGGGCGATTCTACAAAGGCGGCGGGCCGCTAGGTGCTCCCGTCCGCTCACCGTGTGCCACCTGGGGCCCAGGTGCTGGTAGTCTCGTGCACCGTGCCGAGCGGTTCCCGCTGCGGCGCCCGCGCCTGTAGCTCAGTGGATAGAGCGTCTGCCTCCGGAGCAGAAGGTCGGGGGTTCGAATCCCTTCAGGCGCACACACGAACGGCCCTGGTCATCGACCAGGGCCGTTTCTCGTCTCCGCACCACTCCGACGGGCGGCTCGACGTAGCGGTTCCGGTCGTTCCCGGCCGGGAAGCGACCGGAACCGCTACGTCACGCGCTCAGTGCGCGCCGACCAGGCCGCGGTCCAGCGGCAGGGCGTCGAGGTCGAGGTCCGGGTTGCGCTCCTGCGTCTTCACGAGCGCCTTCGCCTCGGCGTCCGTGTCCACCGACGGCATCGAGCCGGGCAGCGGCTTGCCGGCGCTCTCCTTGACGAAGCCGACGGCGACCGCACCCACGAGCGCGAAGCCCATGAGGTAGTAGGCCGGGGCCATGCTCGACCCCGTGGCCTGCGTCAGCGACTCCACGATGAGCGGGGTCGTGCCGCCGAAGATCGCGAGCGCGACGTTGTACGCCAGGCCCATCGACCGGTAGCGCACGGCCGTGGGGAACATCGCGGGCAGGGTCGCCGCCTGCACGCCGACCATGCAGGCCACCGGGATCGCCATGAGGCACAGGCCCAGCAGCGTCGACCACACGTGCCCCGCGGCGAGCAGCAGGAACGACGGCACCGCCAGCACGGCCAGCGACCCTGCGCCGAACCACAGGAGCGGGCGGCGGCCCATCCGGTCGCTGATCGGACCGGCGACGAGGATCATCACCGCGAGCAGCACCAGCACGGGCACGGTCAGCAGGGTGCCGGACGTCGGGGCGTAGCCCAGGGTGTCGGTGAGGTACGTCGGCATGTAGCTCGTCAGGGCGTAGCCCGCGGTGTTGGCGACGGCCACGAGCACCATCGCGACGGCGAGGGGGCGCCACTGCGAGCGGAGCGTGACCTCGGCGGCCGGCATCTCGGCGCCCTGGTCCTTCGCGGCCTCGGCCGCGACCTGCTGGGCCTGGAACGCCGGGGACTCCTCGATCTTCAGGCGGAACCACACCGCGAACGCGCCGATCGGGCCGGCCACGAGGAACGGGATGCGCCACGCGCCGTCGACCATCGCCTGCTCGCCGAGGGTCACCTGCAGCAGCGTGACGACCACCGCACCGAGCGCGAAGCCGAGGTAGCTGCCGAAGTCGAGGAACGACGCGGCCCAGCCGCGACGCCGGTCGGGGGCGTGCTCGGCGACGAAGGTCGTGACGCCGGCGTACTCGCCGCCGGTGGAGAAGCCCTGCACCAGCTTGAGGAGCACGAGCAGCAGCGGCGCCGCGACGCCGAGGACGCCGTAGGTCGGCAGCAGGCCGATGAGGAACGTCGAGCTCGCCATCATCACCAGCGTGAAGGCGAGCACCTTCTGCCGGCCGATGCGGTCGCCGATGCGGCCGCACACGATGCCGCCCAGCGGGCGGGCCACGTACGTGGCGGCGAACACGCCGAGCGAGAAGAGGATCTGCATGCCGGACGATGCCTGCGGCAGGAACACGGCGCCCATCGTGACGGCCAGGTAGCCGTACACGCCGACGTCGTACCACTCCATGAGGTTGCCGACGGCGGTGCCGCCGATCGTCTTCTTGAGCATGGAGTTGTCGACGACGGTGACGTCGGAGACGCGCAGCCTGCGGCGGCGGGCGGCCGTCGCGGCGTCGGTCGCGGGGGTGGTGCCGGTCTGTTCCTGAGGTCGTACGGCGGTCATGTTTCCTTCCGTGGCCGGCGCGGCGGCACGCGGTGTGACGCAGCGGCCGGGCCCGTGACAGGGAGCCGGCGTCCGCCCAGGGGCGGGCGCCGAGCCCGAACATGGGCGGCCACGTTACCGATCCTTGACCAGGAAGCAAGTTCGTCCAGGCAATCGAGCGCCTGGACCGGACCCCCGGCCAACGCTGTCACCTGCGACGACACCGTTCCTTGACACGTCGTTCGTGAAGCCCACCACAGGGCCGTCCGACGGCGCCGCGGCGGCCCCGGAGGGGCTCCGCTCGCTGGACCGTGCGCGCGCCGGGCGTTACGTTCTCCGGGCAGCCCGCGGCCACGGGCGGCGACGACGCCTGCACACGGCGCCGGCACACGACGGAGGGCTCCCCGCATGATCGACCACGACGTCCGCGTCCATCGTTCCGACGAACGGTTCCCCCGCGAGCAGCACCTCGCGTGGAAGATCGCGGAGGTCGCGGCCGAGCAGCTCGACCCGACGCCCGAGGTCGCCGACATGGTGATCAACCGGGTCATCGACAACGCGGCCGTGGCGACCGCCTCCCTGGGCCGCGCGCCGATCCTCGCCGCCCGCGCGCAGGCGGAGGCGCACCCGGTCTCCCGCGGCGGCGCGGGCTCGACGGTCGTCGGCTCGGCCCGGCGCACGAGCCCCGAGTGGGCGGCCTGGGCGAACGGCGTGGCCGTGCGCGAGCTCGACTACCACGACACGTTCCTCGCGGCCGAGTACTCGCACCCGGGCGACAACGTCCCGCCGCTGCTCGCCGTCGCGCAGCACCTGGGCCGCAGCGGCGCGGAGCTGCTGCGCGGGATCGTCACGGGCTACGAGATCCAGGTCGACCTCGTCAAGGGCATCAGCCTGCACGCGCACAAGATCGACCACGTGGCCCACCTCGGCCCCTCGGCCGCGGCCGGCATCGGGACGCTGCTCGGCCTCCCCGCGGAGACCGTCTACCAGGCCGTGGGCCAGGCCCTGCACACCACGACCGCCACCCGGCAGTCCCGCAAGGGTGAGATCTCCACCTGGAAGGCGCACGCGCCGGCGTTCGCGGGAAAGATGGCGGTGGAGGCCGTGGACCGTGCGATGCGCGGGCAGACCTCCCCCAGCCCGATCTACGAGGGCGAGGACGGCGTGATCGCCTGGCTGCTCGACGGGCCCGAGGCCCGCTACACCGTGCCGCTGCCCGCCGCGGGCGAGGACCGGCGCGCCATCCTGGACACGTACACCAAGGAGCACTCGGCCGAGTACCAGGCCCAGGCGTGGATCGACCTCGCGCGCCGCCTCGGCGCCGAGCGGCCCGAGCTGCGGGACCCGGCCCGCGTGACGTCGGTCGTGCTGCACACGAGCCACCACACGCACTACGTCATCGGATCCGGCTCCGGCGACCCGCAGAAGTACGACCCGACCGCCAGCCGCGAGACGCTCGACCACTCGATCCCGTACATCTTCACCGTCGCCCTCCAGGACGGCGCCTGGGACCACGTGGCCAGCTACGCCCCCGAGCGGGCGGGCCGGCCGGACACCGTGGCGCTGTGGCGCAAGGTCACGACGGCCGAGGACGCCGCCTGGACGCGCCGCTACCACTCCCCCGACCCGGCGGAGAAGGCGTTCGGCGGCCGCGTGGAGATCGAGCTGGCCGACGGCTCGCGCGTCGTGGAGGAGATCGCCGTCGCGGACGCGCACCCGCTGGGGGCGCGCCCGTTCGCCCGCGCGCAGTACGTGGCCAAGTTCCGCGCGCTGGCCGCCGGGGTGCTGGCGGACGAGGAGGTCGAGCGGTTCCTCGACGTCGCGCAGCGGCTCCCCGAGCTCACCGCCGACGAGCTGTCCGGCCTCACCGTCACCCCCCTGGTCGACGCGCTCGCCACCCGTCCCGTCGCACCCGGCATCTTCTGAGGAGCGGGCCCGTGCTCTACTCGACGACCACCCCCGCCGCCAAGCGCGCGGTCTTCCGCGAGCGCCTGCGCTCGGGCGAGCTGCTGCAGCTCCCGGGCGCGTTCAACCCGCTCGCGGCGCGGTTGATCCAGGACAAGGGGTTCGACGGCGTCTACGTCTCCGGCGCCGTGGTCGCCGCGGACCTTGGCCTGCCCGACGTCGGGCTGACCACCCTCACGGAGGTGGCGGCGCGCGCCGGGCAGGTCGCCCGCATGACCGACCTGCCGACGCTGGTGGACGCCGACACGGGCTTCGGCGAGGCGATGAACGTCGCGCGCACGGTGCAGGCCATGGAGGACGCGGGCGTCGCGGGGATGCACGTCGAGGACCAGGTGAACCCCAAGCGGTGCGGGCACCTGGACGGCAAGCAGGTCGTGGACGAGCCCACGGCGCTGCAGCGCGTGCGCGCCGCCGTCGCGGCCCGCCGGGACGAGAACCTGCTGGTCATGGCCCGCACCGACGTGCGCGCCGTCGCCGGGCTGCCCACGGCCATCGACCGCGCGAAGTCGCTGGTCGACGCCGGCGCGGACGCGATCTTCCCGGAGGCCATGCGCGACCTCGCGGAGTTCGAGGCCGTCGCGAACGCCGTCGACGTGCCCGTGCTGGCCAACATGACCGAGTTCGGCAAGTCGGAGCTGTTCACCACCCGGCAGCTGGCCGACGCGGGCGTGGCCCTCGTGATCTACCCGGTCTCGCTGCTGCGGCTCGCGATGGGCGCCGCCGAGCGCGGCCTCGACGCCCTGCGGGCCGAGGGCTCCCTGGCCGGTCAGGTCGAGCACATGCAGACCCGGGCCCGGCTCTACGAGCTCGTGGACTACGCCGGCTACTCGACGTTCGACACGGGCGTCTTCGACTTCACCCTGGACGACAACCACCACGGCTGACGGCCCCCGGCGCGCCCCGGCGCCCCAGGGCCACCGCAGGCCGCATCGCAGCGAAGGAGCACCGATGACCGAGCACAGCGAGCAGTCCACCCAGCAGGCCGCCGAGCCGGAGGTCCGCCGCGGGCTGGCGGGGGTGGTCGCCGACGTGACGGCCATCTCCAAGGTCGACCCCGAGACCAACTCCCTGCTGTACCGCGGCTACCCGGTGCAGGACCTCGCCGCCACGCAGCCGTTCGAGGCCGTGGCGTGGCTGCTGTGGCACGGCGAGCTGCCCACGGACGACGAGCTGGCCGGGCTGCGTGCCACCGAGCGCGAGCACCGGCCGCTGGCCGACGACGTCCGCGCGGCGATCGACCTGCTGCCCACGAGCGCACACCCCATGGACGAGCTGCGCACCGCGGTCAGCGTGATCGGCGCCCGCGAGGCCGCGGGGCTCACGGCGCTGGAGGCGGCCGCCGACCGCGAGGTCAACCTCGAGCGCAGCGTGCGCCTCTTCGCCGCCCTGCCCGCCGTCGTCGCGTACGGCCAGCGCCGGCGCCGGGGGCTCGAGCCGGTCGCGCCGCGCGACGACCTCGACTTCTGCGCGAACTTCCTCTGGACCACGTTCGAGGCCGAGCCGGACCCCGTCGTCGTGGACGCCTTCAACCGCTCGATGATCCTGTACGCGGAGCACTCGTTCAACGCCTCCACGTTCACGGCCCGGGTCATCACGTCCACCCTCAGCGACCTGCACTCCGCCGTCGTGGGCGCGGTCGCGGCGCTCAAGGGGCCGCTGCACGGCGGCGCCAACGAGGCCGTCATGGAGACCCTCGGCGAGATCGGATCGGCCGACCGGGCCGCGGCGTGGCTCGACGAGGCGCTCGCCACCAAGCGCAAGATCATGGGCTTCGGGCACCGCGTGTACAAGCACGGCGACTCCCGCGTGCCGACCATGAAGGCCGCCCTCGACACGCTGGTCGTCCACTACGACCGCCCAGACCTGGCCGCCCTCTACGAGGCCCTCGAGTCCGAGTTCGTGAGCCGCAAGGGCATCTACCCCAACCTGGACTACCCGTCCGGCCCGGCCTACCACCTCATGGGCTTCGACACGCCCACGTTCACGCCGCTGTTCGTCGCGGCCCGCGTCACCGGCTGGACGGCGCACGTGCTGGAGCAGCAGGCCAGCAACGCCCTGATCCGGCCCCTGTCGGCATACGTGGGCCCCGAGCGGCGCGAGGTCCCCGGGCCGCCCGCCCCGTGACGGCGGACGGCGAGGAGCGGCGCCGGCACGCCGGGTCGTTCGGCGCGGCGGCGGCCGCGTACGCCGAGCACCGCCCGGACTACGCGCGGGCGGCGGTGCGCTGGGCGCTCGCCCCTGCGCCCGGCACGCGGGTGCTCGACCTCGGTGCCGGGACCGGGAAGCTGACCGCCACGCTGCTCGACCCGCCCGGCGCCCCGGGCATCGAGGTCGTCGCGGTCGAGCCCGACCCCGCCATGCTGGCGGAGCTGCGGCGCGCGATGCCGGCGGTGCGTGCCCTGCCGGGCAGCGCCGAGGCCATCCCGCTGCCGGACGCGTCCGTCGACGCGGTGCTGGCCGGCAACGCCCTGCACTGGTTCGACATGGCCGTCGCGGGGCCGGAGATCGCCCGGGTCCTTGCCCCCGGCGGCGTCCTGGCCGGGCTGTGGAACCTCCTGGACGACGAGGTCGGGTGGGTCGCCGGGCTCGCGCGGGTGAGCGGGAGCGCGGCCGTGGGCCCGCGCGACACGCCCGCCGCCTGGCGCGCGGCGACGGCCGGCCTGCTGCGTCCCCGGGCCGGCGCGGCAGCCCTCTTCGGGCCGCCCGAGCGGAACGAGCTCCCGCACGGGCAGCGCCGCACGGCCGACTCCCTCGTGGCGACGCTCGCGACGCGTGCCGGGATGCTGGCGATGCCGGTGCCGGAGCGGGAGGCCGCCACCGGCCGGATCCGTGCGTACCTCGCGAGCAGGCCGGAGACCGCTCGCGGGGAGTTCACCCTCCCGATGCGCACCGGCGTGCTGCGCGCGCGGCGGCTCTGAGAGGCCGCTCGCCCCGGCGGCGACCGGTGCGCCGGGCCGACCGTCGATCACGGCTAGGCTCGACGGCATGTCCACGGACTACTCCGACTTCGAGTTCGAGCGCCGGTTCTTCGTCCGCGACCTGCCCGACGCGCTGCGCGACGCGCCCGCCCTCATCGTGCAGTCGTACTTCCTGTCCGACGGCGGGTACGCGCTGCGCGTGCGCGTGCAGGCCACGGGCGTCGAGGCACGGCTGGGGCCGGACAGCGACGCGCGCGACGTGCTGGAGCTGTACAGGTCCCGGTTCGACTTCGCCGCGGTCACGGTCAAGGGCCCATCTGTGGGCGGCACCCGGTACGAGGCCGAGCGTCAGCTCGACCCGCAGGTCGGCGCCCAGCTGGTGCGCCGCGGCGGAGCGCAGGTGATCAAGACGCGCTACGCGGCGTGGCTGGGCGCGGACGGCTGGTCGATCGACGTCTTCGGCGGCTCCAACGCGCCCCTCGTCGTCGCGGAGTGCGAGCGGTCCGGCCCGGTGACCGACCTGCAGATCCCCGACTTCTGCGTCACGGAGCTCACGGACGACCGGCGGTTCTCCAACGAGTCCCTCGCGGTCGACCCGTTCCGCGGGTGGTCCGCCGCCTACGCCCAGGAGCTCTCCGCCCAGGGCCCGCGCTTCCGCGACGACTTCGGCGGCAACTCGACGATCACCACCTGAGCCGTCCCCTCACGCGACCGCGCGGAGGAACCCGACCGCCCCTCCGCCGTGAGCTAGGAGCGGGCACGCTCAGTGCCAGTACGACACCTCTTCGACGCCCGGCCGGTACTCGAAGTGCCAGGGCTCGTAGTTGCCCGAGCCGCCGCGCTGCGCCCACGGCGGGTTCTCCCAGCCGTACGCGGGGCCGTTCTCCCACAGCCAGCCGTAGACCTCGCTGGAGCGGTACTCCTCGCCGCACAGGTCGATGGCGAGCCCCCACCCGTGCATGGACGCGCCAGGGACGGCGGCGAGGTAGCCGCGGCTGGCCTTGACGGCGTACTGGGAGGACAGCGAGCGGTAGCTGTCGACGAGGCACAGGTCCCGGCCGAAGCGGGCCCGGAAGGCGTCGTTCAGGGCGCTCAGCGACACGGCGGCGTCGGCGCGCAGCTGCTCGCCCGACTGCCACAGGGCGCAGAGCGAGTGGTCGGCCAGCTGGCCGTTGGTGCCCTCGATCGGGGCGCTCGCGTCGCAGTCCGGCAGCGAGCTGCGCTCCGTGGACCGGCTCGCGGCGGCGGCCTCGACACGGACGTCGCGCGGGGCGGCGGCGATGGCCTGGGACGTGCGCGGCGTGTCCACGCCCTGCTCGAGGAGGGCGAGGGTGGAGGGGCCGGTGGGCTGGGTGTCGAGGTCGAACGGGGTGCCGCCCTGGCCGCCCTGGCCGTCGGTGACGAGCGGGGCGGCGATGGTCGCGGCGGCGAGCGAGCCGAGCACCGTCAGGCGGGTGACCCAGGTGTGGCCGGCGGGGGCTGCGTGCCGACCGGAGGCGCGGTCGCCGCGGGCGGGCGTCGTCGTGCGCTTGCGAGCCTTCTTGCCGGCCCGGGCGAGCTCGGCCTCCCGGATCTCGCGGCGGGAGCGCGGCGCGGCTGCGTCACCCTGCGACGTCGCCTCCACAGCACCTCCGCGCTCGTGCCGGACGGCCTCCGTGGCCGCCCGGGATCCCGGACCCAGACACGGACCGCCCGGCGCGCGTGCCCGGCACGCGATCGCACGACCGATCCGTCACGGAACCATAACGGTGACGCGCTCCCCCGCCAAGTCCCGGTCGAGGGCCTGCCCGGCCGTCGCGGGGCCCCCTCGCGGTGGGAGGGTGTCCACGCTGGTCACGGTCGACGCTGCATCGCGTCCCGGACCTCGCCGACGAGCTCCTCCAGGATGTCCTCCAGGAACACGACGCCGAGCACGCCGTCGGGTCCCTCGACGCGAGCCAGGTGGGCACCGGAGCGCTGCATGGCGCGCAGCGCGTCCTCCACCTCGTCGTCGGGCCGCACGGACGCGAGCGCGCGCACGCGCCAGGCCGGGACGGGCACGAACCGGTCGCCGTCCGACGCGTACAGCACGTCCTTGAGGTGCAGGTAGCCGCGCAGGACGCCCCCCGCACCGTCGACGGATCCCGCGGGATCGCCGTCGCCCCGCACGGGGAACCGGCTGAAGCCCGTGCGCGCCACGAGGTGCTCGACGTCGTCCGGGGTCGTCTCAGGGCCGACCACCACGAGCTCGTCCACGGCCACCATGACGTCGCCCGCGGTCCGGGAGGAGAACTCGATCGCGCCCGCCAGGAGCCCCTGCTCGTCGCGGAGCACGCCCTCGGCCTGGGAGTGCTCGACGATCGACTGCACCTCCTGCGCCGTGAACGCGGAGGCCACCTCGTCCTTGGGCTCGACGCCCGCCAGGCGCACCGCGTGGTTCGCCACCCAGTTGAGCGCGGAGATCACGGGGCGCACGGCGCGGCCCAGCAGCACGAGCGGCGGCGCGAACCAGAGGGCCGCCGTCTCGGGACCGGCGACGGCGAGGTTCTTGGGCACCATCTCGCCGAGCACCACGTGCAGGTACACGACGATCGAGAGCGCGATGACGAGCGCGACCGGGTGCACGAGCGCCTCCGGGATCCCCAGGGCGTGGAACGGCGCCTCGAGCAGGTGCGCGAGGGCGGGCTCCGCGACGATGCCCAGGCCGGTGGAGCACACCGTGACGCCGAGCTGCGCGCACGCGAGCATGAGCGACACGTGCTCCATCGCCCACAGCGCGGTGCGCGCGCGGCGGTCGCCCGCCTCGGCCCGCGGCTCGATGGCGCTGCGGCGCGCCGAGATGACGGCGAACTCGGCGCCGACGAAGAACGCGTTGCCGGCGAGCAGCAGCACGCCGACCAGCAGTGCGGTCCCGGTGCTCATCGGACCTCCCCCTCGGCGAGGACCCGCAGCCGCTCCACGCGGCGGCCGTCCATCGCCTCGACGCGCAGCCGTACGCCGTCGGTCTCCACCTCGTCGCCCTCCGCGGGGACCCGTCCCAGCTCGGCCATCACGAGCCCGCCGAGCGTCTCGTACGCCGGCCTCTCGGGCACGACCAGGCCGGTGCGCTCCTCCAGCTCGTCGGGTCGCAGCACGCCGGGCACGACCCACGAGCCGTCGGTGCCGCGCACCACCCCGGCACGCCGGGGGTCGTGCTCGTCCGCGACGTCGCCCACGAGCTCCTCCACGACGTCCTCCAGCGTCACGATGCCGGACGTGCCGCCGTACTCGTCGACGACCACCGCCATCTGCAGGCCGAGGCCGCGCAGCTCGACCAGGAGGGGCCCGAGGCGCACGGTCTCGGGCACGCGCGGCGCGTCGCCCATGAGGGCGGCGGCCGGCACCTCGCCGCGCCGGTCGTGCGGCACGCCGACCGCCCGGCGCAGGTGCACCAGGCCGACGACGTCGTCGCGGTCCTCGCCGATCACCGGGAACCGCGAGTGGCCCGTGCGCCGCGCGAGGGCCACGACCTCCGCGGCGGTGGTCTCCCGCTCGACGACCGCCATGCGCATCCGGTCGGTCATGACGTCGCGCGCGGACAGCTCGTCGAGCTCGAGCGAGTTCGTCAGCAGGGTCGCGACCGACTGGTCGAGCGTGCCCTCCTGCGCCGACCTCCGCACCAGCGACAGCAGCTCGGACGACGAGCGCGCGCCCGAGAGCTCCTCGCGGGGCTCCACGCCGACCCGGCGCAGCAGCGCGTTGGCCGACCCGTTGAGCACGGTGACGAGCGGCCGGAACACCATGGTGAACACGCGCTGCACGGGGACCACGAGGCGCGCGGTGGCGTGCGGGGCGGAGAGCGCGAAGTTCTTCGGGATCAGCTCGCCGAACAGCATCGAGAACGCGTTGACGACGACGAGGGCGAGGACGCCGGCCAGCAAGCCGGCGACGCCCTGGCCCAGCGCGGTCGCGGCGAACGCCGCGGAGAACAGCGACAGCAGCGCCGGCTGGGCGGTGTAGCCCAGCAGGATCGTGGTGATGGTGATGCCGACCTGGGCGGAGCTCAGCTCCGTCGACAGGTGCTTGAGCCCGGCGCGGACGGCGCGGTCCCGTCGGTCCGACGGGCGGCCCTGGCCGGGCGAAGGACTGTCGCCCTCCTCGTCGTCGGCCCCGAGGACGGCCGGGTCGAGGGTGACGAGGGAGAACTCGCTGGCGACGAACACCGCGGTGCCCGCGGTGAGCACGACGCCCAGCGTGATCATGAGCACGTCGCCTAGCACGGGCGACTCCCTGCGGTGCGCCGCCGCACGGGGCGGCGTGGCGGCGGGGTGGCCAGGCGGAACGGCGCGTGCGGCCGCGCGCGATATCGGCTCTCGTCCATCGTGCTCCGATGCTATCGGCAGGTCGCGGACGAGCGAGTCGGCGTCCCACGCCGACGCCGTCCGACGTCGGCGCGGACAGCGTGTGCTCAGCGCTCCCCCAGGGAGCCGGTGCAAGATGGCTCCATGACCACCGCGACCCCTCCGAGCACCCCGGGCACCTCGGGCACGTCCGGCCAGCAGAACGCCACCGTGCTCGTCGTCGAGGACGAGCCCGCGATCGCGGCCGCCATCGCGCAGCGCCTGTCCGCCGAGGGCTGGCGGGTCGAGGTCGCGCGCGACGGCCTGGCCGGCGTGGACGCCGCCACCCGCCTGCAGCCGGACGCCATCGTGCTGGACGTCATGCTGCCCGGCATCGACGGCCTCGAGGTCACGCGCCGCATCCAGGCCGAGCGCCCGATCCCGATCCTCATGCTCACGGCCCGCGACGACGAGACCGACATGCTGGTCGGCCTCGGCGTCGGCGCCGACGACTACATGACCAAGCCGTTCTCCATGCGCGAGCTGGTGGCGCGCGTCAAGGCGCTGCTGCGCCGCGTGGAGCGCGCCACCCAGGCCGCCGTCACCACGCCCGCGGACCCGCCGATGGTCATGGGGGACGTGACGATCGACCGGGCGCAGCGCCGCGTGCACCGCAGCGGCGACGAGGTGCACCTGACGCCCACGGAGTTCGAGCTGCTCGTCATGCTCGCGAGCTCCCCGAAGACCGTCCAGACGCGCGAGCGCCTGCTCGCGGAGGTCTGGGACTGGGCCGACGCGAGCGGCACGCGCACCGTGGACTCCCACATCAAGGCCCTGCGCCGCAAGCTCGGGCCGGACCTGATCCGCACCGTGCACGGCGTCGGGTACGCGTTCGAGCCGCCGGAGTCCTGATGGACCACGCCCCCGGCGACGACGGGCCCGTCCCCGCCGCGCCGCGGCGCAAGGAGCACCACCGGCTGCCCGACGTGCGCCCCCTCGACCCCCTGCGCTCGCTGAAGACGAAGCTGGGCGTGCTGGTCGTCGCGACCGTCACGTTCGCCGTCCTCATCACGTGGATCGGCCTGCAGAACGAGCTCGGCCCCACCCGCACGCTGCCCCTGGCGATCTTCCTGTCCCTGGTGATCGTGCAGCTCCTCGCGCGCGGGATGACGTCCCCGCTGCGCGACATGACGGCGGCCGTGCAGGCCATGGCCGCCGGGGACTACTCGATCCGGGTGCGCGCCACGAGCCGCGACGAGGTGGGCCAGCTGGCCGAGGCGTTCAACGTCATGGCCGCCGACCTGGACTCCTCCGACCGGGTGCGGCGCGAGCTCATCGCGAACGTCTCGCACGAGCTGCGCACGCCGGTGGCCGCGCTGCAGGCCCAGCTCGAGAACATGGTGGACGGCGTGACCGAGCCCACGCCGTCGGCCCTGGAGCTGTCGCTCGAGCAGACGGAGCGCCTGACCCGGCTCGTCACCTATCTCCTGGACCTGTCACGCGTGGAGGCGGGCGCGTCCGCGCTGGTGCTCAGCGAGTTCTCGGTGGGCGACTTCCTCGAGGAGTCCGCGCAGGCCATGTCGATGGTCGACGCCGCCAAGGGCCTCGGCTACGTGGTGGACGTCACCCCGCCCGACCTCACGCTCGAGGGCGACGTGGAGCGGCTGCGCCAGGTGGTCACCAACCTGCTCCAGAACGCGATCCGGCACTCGCCGCACGGCGGCACCGTGCGGCTCGACGCCTACCCGGTGGACGACGACGTCGTCCTCGAGGTGAGCGACGAGGGCCCCGGCATCGCCCCCGAGGACCGTGGACGCATCTTCGAGCGGTTCGCGAGCGGCTCGGCCTCCACCCGCCCGCACGCGCTGCCCGTCGGCATGGCCAGCGGCGGCACCGGCATCGGTCTGGCCATCGTCCGGTGGGCGGTGGACCTGCACGGCGGGCACGTCGAGGTCGCGGACACCGACCGCGGCGCGACGATGCGCGTGACCCTCCCCGCCCAGGCCCGCCCGGCGCCCGGGGTCACGACGGAAGCCGACGGCTGACCGGCCGTGCAGCACCCGGCGCGGCGGCGTGAGATTGGTCACACGGGTCCGCGCCGACGTGCCGGACGTGGTCCGGACATGACGCCGGACGACGGAGTCATCGGGTCGACCTGAGGAGTCGTTGCCCACCCCATGACCCGACGGTCACGATGCCGCGCCGCGGCCCCCGGAACGGCCGTCTGGCGCCGCTCGGCCTCCCCGGTGGATGCGCGCGGAGGGCATAGGCTGGGCCTGCGCATCGGCGCTGCCGTGCGTATTTTCCGGTCGAACGAGTAGCAACTGTGGGAAAGTGGGCGATCCGCGCGTGGTGTCCCCGAAGGACGGGTCAGAGTCGATCAGCGTGGCGAGCGCGTTCGGAGCCAACGAATGGCTGGTCGACGAGCTCTACGAGCAGTACCTCAAGGACAAGAACGCGGTGGACCCCGCGTGGTGGGAGTTCTTCGCCGACTACGAGCCCGGCGAGTCGCGCAACGGCACGGCGGCCGACGCCGCCCCCGCGCAACCCGCGACGCCCGCCCCGCCGGCGGCCGCGGCGCAGGTGACGCCCGCCGCCGCTCCCGCCCCGGCTCAGCCCGCCGCCCCGGTGACCGGGTCGGGCACCGCGGCGGCCGAGACCGCGAAGGCGGCGACGAAGGCCACCAAGGCAGCCCCGCTCCCGGCCGACCCCGAGGTGTCCGCGGTCCGCCCGGTCGCCGAGGCCCTCCCCGCGACGGCGCCCTACGCGGAGGTCGCGAAGGCCTCGCCGAAGACCGCCGACGACGAGGCGAAGGACGACGTGCAGAAGCTGCGCGGCCCGGCCGCCCGCGTCGTGACGAACATGGAGGCCTCGATCGAGGTCCCGACGGCCACGTCGGTGCGCGCGGTGCCCGCCAAGCTCATGGTGGACAACCGCATCGTCATCAACAACCACCTGGCCCGCGGCCGCGGCGGCAAGATCTCGTTCACGCACCTCATCGGCTTCGCGCTCGTCGAGGCGCTGTCCGACATGCCGGTGATGAACGCGCACTACGAGAGCATCGACGGCAAGCCGCACGTCGTGCAGCCGGCCCACGTCGGCTTCGGCCTCGCGATCGACCTCGCCAAGCCGGACGGCTCGCGCCAGCTGCTGGTGCCCAGCGTCAAGAAGGCCGAGGAGCTCGACTTCGCCGGCTTCTGGTCGGCGTACGAGGACCTCGTCCGCAAGGCCCGCGGCGGCAAGCTCGGCATGGACGACTTCGCCGGCACCACGATCTCCCTGACCAACCCCGGCGGCATCGGCACCGTGCACTCCGTGCCGCGCCTCATGTCCGGCCAGGGCACGATCATCGGCGTCGGCGCCATGGACTACCCCGCGGAGTTCGCGGGCGCGTCCGAGGAGCAGCTCGCCCGCATGGGCATCTCGAAGGTCATGACGATCACGTCGACCTACGACCACCGCATCATCCAGGGCGCGCAGTCCGGCGAGTTCCTCAAGGTGCTCGCGAACAAGCTGATCGGCCTGGACGGCTTCTACGACCGCGTGTTCGCCGCCCTGCGGGTGCCGTACGAGCCCGTGCGCTGGGTGCGCGACAACACGGTGGACGCCGACGTCGAGGCCGCGAAGCCGGCCCGCATCGCGGAGCTCGTCCACTCCTACCGCTCGCGCGGCCACCTCATGGCGGAGACGGACCCGCTCGCGTACCGCCAGCGCAAGCACCCCGACCTGGACATCCAGAACCACGGCCTCACGCTGTGGGACCTGGACCGCCGGTTCCCGACGGGCGGCTTCGGCGGCAAGAACAAGGACACGCTGCGCGACATCCTCGGCCTGCTGCGCGACTCGTACTGCCGGACCATCGGCGTCGAGTACATGCACATCGCCGACCCGGCCCAGCGCAAGTGGCTGCAGGAGCGGCTCGAGTCGGGCTACGCCCGCACGCCGCGCGAGGACCAGCTGCGCATCCTGCGCCGCCTGAACTCCGCCGAGGCGTTCGAGACCTTCCTGCAGACCAAGTACGTCGGCCAGAAGCGCTTCTCCCTCGAGGGCGGCGAGTCGGTCATCCCGCTGCTGGACGCGATCCTGTCCCGGGCCGCCGAGGGCGGCCTCGACGAGGTCGGCATCGGCCTGGCCCACCGCGGCCGGCTCAACGTCCTGGCGAACATCGCGGGCAAGAGCTACGGCCAGATCTTCAAGGAGTTCGAGGGCCAGCTCGACCCGAAGAGCGTGCAGGGGTCCGGCGACGTCAAGTACCACCTGGGTACCGAGGGCGTGTTCACGGCCGAGTCGGGCGCCACGACCAAGGTCTACCTGGCGGCGAACCCGTCGCACCTCGAGGCCGTCGACCCGGTGCTCGAGGGCATCGTGCGCGCCAAGCAGGACCGCATCGACCTGGGCGGCGACGGCTTCTCCGTGCTGCCGATCCTCATCCACGGCGACGCGGCCTTCGCGGGCCAGGGCGTCGTGCCCGAGGTGCTCAACCTGGCGCAGCTGCGCGGGTACCGCACCGGCGGCACGATCCACGTGATCATCAACAACCAGGTGGGCTTCACGACCGGCCCGTCGTCGTCGCGCTCCACCACGTACGCGACCGACGTCGCCAAGGGCTACCAGATCCCCGTCTTCCACGTGAACGGCGACGACCCCGAGGCCTGCGTGCGCGTGGCCGAGCTGGCGTTCGCCTACCGCGAGCAGTTCGACCGCGACGTCATCGTCGACATGGTCTGCTACCGCCGCCGCGGCCACAACGAGGGCGACGACCCGTCGATGACGCAGCCGCTGATGTACAACCTCATCGAGGCCAAGCAGTCGGTGCGCAAGCTGTACACGAAGAACCTCGTGGCGCGCGGCGACATCACGGTCGAGGAGGCCGAGCAGGCGCTGCAGGACTACCAGTCGCAGCTCGAGCGGGTCTTCACCGAGACCAAGTCCGCGGGCGCGGTCAGCACCCCCGACGGCGAGGACGAGATCCTCGGCCTGGAGCGGCCCGAGTCGCAGCGCCCCGGCGCGGGCGACATGGTCGGCTGGCAGACGGCCGTGCCGCACGCCGTGCTCGAGCGCGTCGGCGCCGTGCAGGTGTCGGCCCCCGAGGGCTTCACGGTGCACCCCAAGCTGGCCCAGATGCTGGAGAAGCGCCAGCTCATGGCCAAGGAGGGCGGCATCGACTGGGGCTTCGGCGAGCTCGTCGCGTTCGGGTCTCTGCTCATGGAGGGCACCCCGGTGCGCCTCGCCGGGCAGGACTCGCGTCGCGGCACGTTCGTCCAGCGCCACGCCGTGCTGCACGACCGCAACACCGGCGCCGAGTGGACGCCGCTGCTGTACCTGTCGGGCGACCAGGCGAAGTTCTGGGTGTACGACTCCTCGCTCAGCGAGTACGCGGCCCTCGGCTTCGAGTACGGCTACTCCGTGGAGCGTCCCGACGCCCTGGTGCTCTGGGAGGCGCAGTTCGGCGACTTCGTCAACGGCGCCCAGACCGTCATCGACGAGTTCATCTCGTCGGCGGAGCAGAAGTGGGGCCAGAGCTCGTCGCTGGTCATGCTGCTGCCGCACGGCTACGAGGGCCAGGGGCCGGACCACTCGTCCGCCCGCATCGAGCGCTTCCTGCAGCTCGCGGCCGAGAACAACATGACGGTCGCGCAGCCGTCCACGCCGGCGTCGTACTTCCACCTGCTGCGCCAGCAGGCGTACGCCCGCCCGCGCCGCCCGCTGGTCGTCTTCACGCCGAAGCAGCTGCTGCGCCTCAAGGCCGCGGCGTCGTCCGTCGAGGACTTCACGACGGGCACGTTCGAGCCGGTGCTGCCGGACACGACCGTGGACGCGGCGCAGGTCGACCGCGTGCTGCTGTGCACCGGCCGGCTCTACTACGACCTGCTCGCCGAGCGCACGAAGCGGCAGGACACCCGGACCGCGATCGTCCGTCTGGAGCAGCTCTACCCGTTCCCGGAGGAGCAGGTCCGCGCGCAGCTCGCGCAGTACCCGGGCGCCGACATCGTGTGGGTCCAGGACGAGCCGCAGAACCAGGGCGCCTGGTCCTTCCTGCACCTGGCGCTCCCGGAGGACCTGCCGCGCGTGCGCGTCGCGTCCCGCCCGGCGTCCGCCTCGACCGCCGCCGGCACCGCCAAGCGGCACAAGGAGCAGCAGGAGATCCTGGTCGCCCAGGCGTTCGACCGGGCCTGACGCCCGGTGAGGTAGTGCAAGAAACGCCGAGGTAGTGCGAGGGGGCGGCCGCAGAAACAGCGGCCGCCCCCTCGAACTACCTCGGCGATTTTTGCACTACCTCTGCGTCACCACTTCTCGTGCACGTGCTCCCGGATCGACTCGTCGTAGATCTCCCGCACGCCGGAGGTGAACAGCGGGCCCAGCGTCTGCGCCGAGCCGGCCGCGGCGTTGAGGCGCGCCTGCTCGACGCTCCGCGCGCCGGGGATGACGGTCGAGACGCCGGGCTGCTGCCACACCCAGGCGATGGCGGCCTGGGCGGGTGTGAGGTCCTGGCTGAGCGCCGTCTCCGCGAGGTCCGTGAACCGCACGGCCGCGTCGACCCCGACGTCGAACGGCACACCGGAGAACGTCTCCCCCACGTCGAACGCCTTGCCCTCGCGGTTGAACGTGCGGTGGTCGTCCTCGCCGAAGGTCGTCTCGTGGGTGTAGCGACCGGACAGGAGCCCGGAGGCGAGCGGCACCCGCGCGACGACGCCCACGCCGGCGGCGGACGCCGCGGGCAGCACCTTCTCGAGGGGCTTGAGGCGGAACGCGTTGAGGATGATCTGCACGCTCGCGACGCCCGGCCGCGCGATGGCGGTGAGCGCCTCCTCGACCGTCTCCACGGAGACGCCGTACGCAGCCGTCACGCCGTCGGCGACGAGGGTGTCCAGGGCGTCGTAGACCTCGTCGTCGGAGTACACGGCGGTGGGCGGGCAGTGCAGCTGCACGAGGTCCAGGGTGTCCACGCCGAGGTTGCGGCGCGACCGGTCGGTCCACTCGCGGAAGTTCGCGAGCACGTAGTTCTCCGGCACCTGGTCGGCCCGACGGCCCATCTTCGTGGCGACGGTGATCCCGTCGTCGCGATGGTCGGCGAGGAAGGCGCCGATCGCCGACTCGCTGCGGCCGTCGCCGTAGACGTCCGCCGTGTCGAAGAACGTCACACCGGACTCGAACGCGGCGTCGAGAACCGCTCGGGCCTGGTCGTCCTCGACCGTGCCCCAGTCGGCCCCCAGCTGCCAGGTTCCCAGGCCGACGACCGACACCAGCCGGCCGGTGCGGCCGAGCACCTGTTTCTCCATCGTTCCTCCGATCGGTGGCGCCGCGCGCTCGACGCGCGACCCGGACCCTCGCGCGCGAGGGGACGTCCTGTCAGATCTGGCTCCCCTACGCTACGTCGCCCGCACCGATCCGGCGTGCCGACTACGGTGTGAGCGTGAACACCGCTGATTCCTCCGCCGTCCCCGCCCCGTCGGGCCGGCAGTTCCGCATCGCCTCGGGCGAGCACAGGGCCACCATCACCGAGGTCGGGGCGATGGTGCGCGAGTACACCGTCGCCGGCCGCGACGTCTTCGTCCCGTTCGGCGAGGACGAGCCCGCCCCGGTCTTCAACGCCGCCGTCCTCCAGCCCTGGCCGAACCGCCTGCGCGACGGCGCCTACGCCGTCGACGGCGTGCGGCACCAGGTCGCGGTCAGCGAGCCGGACCGCGGCACCGCCCTGCACGGCCTGGCCTGCTGGTACCGCTGGGCGCCCGTCGAGGTCGCCGACGACGCGGTGACGCTCGAGCTCGCGCTGCCCGCGCAGAAGGGCTGGCCCTTCCAGCTCGTCCTCCGGGCGCGGTACGCCGTGTCCGACGCCGGCCTGGAGGTCGTGGTAGGCGCGCGCAACGTCGGCACGGGCACGGCGCCGTACGGCGTCGGCTTCCACCCGTGGCTGTCCACGGGCGGCGCCCCGCTCGACGCGTGCACCGTGAGCCTCGACGCCCCCACGCACGTCACGGTCGACGACCGGCTGCTGCCCACGGGCACGGAGCCCGTGGCCGGCGCCTACGACCTGCGCACCACCCGGTCGCTCGAGGGCCTGGACCTCGACGACGCGTGGGTCGACGCGACGCGGGACGACGCGGGCCTCTCCTGGGCCCGCCTCGGCCGCCCCGACGGGACCACGGCCGCGATCTGGATGGACGGCTCGATGGACTGCTGGCAGGTGTGCTCGGCCGACCACATCGACGGCTACGAGCGGTTCGGGCTCGCGGCCGAGCCGATGAGCTGCGTGGCCGACGCCTTCAACACCGGGGAGCGGCTGGTGCGCCTCGCCCCCGGCGACGAGCACGTCGTGCGCTGGGGCGCGACCCTCCTCTGACCGGCCGAGCCGGCAGCTTCGGCTCGGACGCACGGCCCGGCTCGGCGTGGGATCCTGCCACGCGGCCGGGCCGCGGGCCAGAATGGCCGCGCAACTGCGAGACAGGACTTGGACGGTGAAGGCTCTGTGACCCAGACCGAGGTGCGCATCTGCGTCGTGGGCGACGAGCTCAGCGTGGGCGTCGGGGACGCCCGCGCCCTGGGGTGGACGGGGCGTGTCATGGCCCGCACCCGGTTCGGGCGGCCGGCGATGGCGTTCACGCTCGCCGTGCCCGGGGAGACCAGCTCGGCGCTCGGCGCGCGCTGGCAGGCGGAGACGGAGTCGCGCTTCGGCCCGGAGGACACGTGCGAGAACCGCCTCGTCGTCGCCCTCGGCCGGCACGACGTCGACTCGTCGCTCTCGGTGGCACGGTCGCGGCTCAACCTGGCGAACATCCTCGACGTGGCGGAGTCGAGCCGGATCCCGGCGTTCGTCGTCGGGCCCCCGCCGGGCCGGCCCGAGGACGGCGGGCGCATCGCGGAGCTGTCCGCCGCCTTCTCCGACGTCGCGAGCCGGCGCCGCGTGCCGTACGTCGACACGTACACGCCGCTGGCGCAGCACGAGCAGTGGCTCGCCGACCTCGCGACGAACGGCTCCACGTACCCCGGGCAGGCCGGCTACGGCCTCATGGCGTGGCTCGTGCTGCACACCGGCTGGCACGCGTGGCTGGGGCTCCCCGCCGACGAGTGATCCCGGGCCGGGCCGTCAGAGGCCCGCGCGATCGGCCAGGCCGCGGACGTACGTGGCCTGGCCGACGTGCTGCAGGTCGTCGGCGACCACGCTCACCAGGCGCACCCCGAGCGTGACCGGCGGGTCCCACCCGGTGTCCACCACGCGCTCCAGGTCCGCCGCCGTGACGGTCTCCAGGTAGGCCGTCGTCGCGGCGTGCACGTCGTCGAGGTAGCCCGCGAGCAGCTGCGCGTCGGCCTGCACGGCCGCGACCTCCTGGGGCGTGTGGCCGTACCCGGTGTCGGCCGGGTCGAACGGCAGGGCGAACTTCTCCGCCCAGCCGCCCGCCGTCCACCGCTGCTCGGTGCCGGCCACGTCGGCGACGTGGTCGTCCTGCACGCGCGTCAGGTGCCACACCAGCCACGCGACCGTGTTGGCCTCCGGGTCGGGTCGGTACGCGAGACGCTCGGCGGTGGCCCCGCGGAGCACGCGCCGGGCCCCGTCGAGGACGCGCCCGAAGGCGTCGGTCAGCAGGGCGATGTGGGGTGCGGTCGGTGATGTCATCGTGCCTCCTGGTCGCCGGCGCCCGGGCGGGCGCCGGTCAGCGGCGGTCGACGGTGACGTGCGCGGACGTCACCGTCGCGGACAGGTAGGCGGCGCTGCGTCCGCCGGAGGGCTGCTCCCCGTGGTCGACGACCAGCGTGGCGCCGGAGCTCGGCAGCACCGAGCCGTCGAGGACCACCTGGCCCGACGCCCCGCGCACCTTGAGGTTGACGGGGGTGCCGGCCGGCAGGCGCAGGTCGATCGCGCCCGAGACGGTCTTGGCCGTGATCAGGGGGCTCGCCTGCGCGGCGGTGATCGTCGCCGCGCCCGACACGGTGCTGAGGGAGACCCGCGCGAGGTCGCCGGAGAGCGCGATGGACCCGGCGGCGCTGCTCGCCGTGACGTCGCCGGTGTGCCCGTCCGCCGACACGGTGCCGGACACGGTCTTGAGCGACATCGGCCCGGTGGTGCCGGACGTCCGGACGGCGCCGGTGACGGTCTTGACCGCGACCTTCCGCCCGCCCGTGACCTCGACGTCCGCCCCGAGCGTGCCGACGTCGACCGCCGACTCCGCCGGCACCACGACGCGCACGACGGCGTGCTCGCTCTGCCGGGGGTTGCGCAGCTTCGCCATGACGGAGTCGAGCACGGAGCTCTCGTAGCCGACACGCAGCCGGTCGCCGTCGCGCGTGACCTGCACGGGCTTGGCACCGACCTCGATCAGCTCGATCCGCACGCCGGCGGCCGCCGGGTCGGCGACCACGTCGGCGCGGCCGTCCTGCAGGCGCAGCGTCACCCCCGCGACCTGCTCGACGTCGATGGTCTGCGGGGCGGCGACCGCCCACGACTCCGTGCTCATGAGGCTCCCTGTGGTGCTCGGGCTGCTGGGGACGGGCACCACCCTGTCAGAGCGCACCGACCCTGCGGATCGGGGATGCCCCGGATTCCGACCCCGGCCCTCGCGTGTGGGACCATGGGCCCGACCCCTCGTCCATCTTTCGTGAGGAGACCACCATGAGCAAGCGCGGTCGTAAGCGTCGCAGCCGCAAGGGCAACGGCGCGAACCACGGCAAGCGTCCCAACGCCTGATTCACGCGACAGGACGTCTCGCCGAGACACGTCGAAGGGCCGGGAACCCCGCGGGGTTCCCGGCCCTTCGACGTACGCGGCCGTCGGCCCGACGTCAGTCGACCGTGGACATCACGGTCAGCTGCGCGTGGATCCGCACCCGGAGCGTCTCCGGCGCGCGCTCCGAGCAGGACCGTCGGACCAGCTGCTTGACGAGCTCCTCGACGCTCAGCTCCGCGAGGCACGGCGAGCAGTGCGCCACGTGCGCGCGCATCCGCTGCTCGTCCTCGGGCGTCATCTCGGAGTCCAGGTACTCGTTCAGGTGCACGAGCGCGTGCTCGCACTCGTTCTCCCCCTCGGCACGCTCGTGCGGGATGGGGGTGACGGGGTCGGTCATGACGCTCCTCCACGAGCCGAGACCAGTCCGCGCTGTGCGGCGTAGTCGGACAGCAGCTCACGCAGCTGCCGGCGTCCGCGGTGCAGCCGGGACATCACCGTCCCGATCGGTGTACCCATGATCTCGGCGATCTCCTTGTAGGGGAAGCCTTCGACGTCGGCGTAGTAGACGACCATGCGCCGGTCCTCGGGCAGCTCCTGCAGCGCCCGCTTCACGTCGGAGTCCGGGAGCCTGTCGAGCGCCTCGGCCTCGGCCGAGCGCAGCCCCTGCGACGTGTGCGACGCGGCGCGCGCGATCTGCCAGTCCTCGACGTCCTCGGCCTGGGACTGCTGCGGCTCGCGCTGCTTCTTGCGGTAGCTGTTGATGAACGTGTTGGTGAGGATGCGGTACAGCCAGGCCTTGAGGTTCGTGCCGGGCTTGTACTGATGGAAGGCGGCGAACGCCTTCGCGAACGTCTCCTGCACCAGGTCCTCGGCGTCCGCGGGGTTGCGCGTCATGCGCAGCGCGGCCGAGTACAGCTGGTCCAGGTACTGCAGGGCGTCGCGCTCGAACCGCGCGGCCCGGGCCGCGCTGCCCTCTCCCTCGGGGGCACGTTCCGTGTCCTCGGGGATCTCCTCGCCGTCCGGGGTGTGCCCGGTGCTCCCGCGCGGGGCGTCGCCCGCCGGGTCAAGGTCCTGGGTCATCACCGTCGAGCCTAGTCCAGGCACTGGGTGGGGTCCTCCGATCCACGAGGTCTGCAGGGTGGTCGTGCCGTCCGTCGCCGGCCCGGCCGTGCCCGCCGGCAGCGCGTCCGCCGGCACGGCGAAGAGCCGCACGGACTCACGTCCGGGTGCGGGGGTGGCGGCGAGCGCCGTCGGGAAGGTGCGGGTGTCCACGTGGCAGTGCAACCGTCGGACCCGCGTACGCATTCCCGCGCGCCCGCCGTCGCCTCAGGAGGCCAGCGGGGCCGCGAACCGGCGGCGGTACGCCACCGGGCTGGTGCCGAGCTGCCGCGCGAAGTGGTGGCGCAGCACGGGGGCGCTGCCGAAGCCGCAGAGGCGGGCGACCTCGTCCACGGGCGCCTCGGACGACTCGAGCAGCTCCTGGGCGCGGGCCACCCGCTGGCGGGCCAGCCACGACGCCGGCGTCGTCCCGGTCTCCTGCCGGAAGCGCCGGGCGAAGGTGCGCTCCGACAGCGCCGCCCGGCGCGCGAGCCGGGGCACCGTGTGCTCCTCGGCCAGGTGCTCGCGCATCCACGCCAGCAGGCCCGCGAGCGACTCCCCCTCGCGCGGCAGCGGGTCGACGACGAACTGGGCCTGACCGCCCTCGCGCTGGGGCGGCACGACCATGCGCCGCGCGATGTTCCGCGCCACGTCCGCCCCGAGCTCGGCGCGCACCAGGTGCAGCGCGGCGTCGATCCCCGCCGCCGTGCCCGCGGACGTGAGCACCCGACCGTCCTCGACGTAGAGGGCGTCGGGGTCGACGAGGGCGGTCGGCACCTCCGCCGCCAGCCGCTCGGTGTACATCCAGTGGGTGGTGCACCGCCGGCCGTCGAGCAGCCCCGCGCGGGCGAGCGCGAAGGCGCCCGAGCAGATGGCGAACAGCCACGCTCCGCGCTCGTGCGCGCGCCGCAGCGCCTCGAGGTAGGCGGGCGGGAGCGTGCCGTCGCCGCCGTCGTCGATGCCGTAGGCGACCGCGATGACGAGGTCGGCGTCCTCGAGGGGCTCCAGGCCGTGCTCGACGACGACCGGGAACCCGCCCTTGGTCATGACCGGCCCCGGCTCGGGCGCGCACAGGGTGAACTCGAACGCCGGGCCGCCCGTGTCGGTGCGGTCGATGCCGAACACCTCGTAGGCCACGCCGAGCTCGAACGGCGCGACCCCGGGGACGACGACCGCCGCGACCTTCCGGATCATGCGGCCATGCTCCCACCCCCATGGCGGAATGTCGATGCATCCTGGCATATCTGCCACTCGTGGCAGAAGTGCAACGCGCGAAGAATTACTGCCATGACCCTCGTGATCCTGACCCTCGTCGCCCTGCTCGTCGCCGCCTACGCCGCGCGCCTCGTCCGCACGGTCCGCCGGGACGGGCTCGGCTCCCGCCGCCCGCCGCGCTCGCACCCGGACTGGTGGGAGCACACGTCCCTCACCTGACCACGTCGCCGCGCAAGCCCGGGGACGCTCTGCCACAGTGGGGCCATGTTGCTGCGCCGTATCGCCCGCCCCCTGCTCGCCGTCCCGTTCGTCTACGACGGGATCCAGGCCGTGCTGCACCCGGCCGAGCACGTGGACGCCGCCCGCGACGGCTCCGCGCTCGTGACGGACGCCGTCGGCGCCGAGCCCCTGAGCGACCGGCAGCTCGGCCTGCTGGTCCGGGCGCACGGCGCCGCGACCGCCGCCGCGGGCGTACTGCTCGCCGTCGGGCGCACCCCGCGCACGGCGGCGCTCGCGCTGGCCGCGCTCACCGCGCCGCTCGCCGTCGCCCACCAGCCGTTCACCAGCAAGGGCGCGGAACGCAGCCTGCGCACCGCCGCCTTCGTCAAGGACCTCGGCAAGATCGGTGCCGCCGTGATCGCCGGCGTCGACCTCGAGGGGCGCCCCGGCGTCTCGTACCGCGTGCACCAGGCGCGCAAGCAGGCCGCCCGCGTCGCGGAGGCGAAGGCCGAGACCGTCCGGGCGAAGGCGGACACCGTGAAGCACGCGACGACGGCCGAGGCGGCCAAGCTCCGCGCCAAGGTCGCCGAGGCGGTCTGAGCCGCCCGGTCCCGCCTGGCCGGCGAGACGCGCGGCCCCTGCGGCGGCCCGTGAACTAGCCTCGGTTCCATGACCTCCGCCGTCCCGCCGCACGTCGCCCCGCCCGCCCCCGACGCCGGGGACGGCACAGGAGCGGGCACGGTCGACGACGGCTGGGCCGCCCCGGTCGCGACCACCCCCCTGGACGCCACCGTCGACGTGCCGGGCAGCAAGTCGCTGACCAACCGGCTACTGGTCCTGGCGGCGCTCGCGGACGGCGAGGGCACCCTGCGCGGGGCGCTGCGCTCGCGCGACGCCGACCTGATGATCGGCGCGCTGCGCACCCTCGGTGCGGGGATCGCCGAGGGCGACGACCCCAGCACCCTGCACGTGACGCCGGGACCGCTGCGCGGCGACGTGGACGTCGACACCGGCCTCGCCGGCACCGTGATGCGGTTCCTGCCCCCGGTCGCCGCGCTCGCCGACGGCCCGGTGCGGTTCGACGGCGACCCCGAGGCCCGCGTGCGGCCGATGCTGCCCGTGCTCGCGGCCCTGCGCGGCCTCGGCGTGCGCGTCACCGACGCCGGTGGCGGCACCCCCACGCACCTGCCGTTCACCGTGCACGGCACCGGCCGGGTGGCGGGCGGCGCGGTCGACGTCGACGCCTCCGCGTCGTCGCAGTTCGTCTCCGCGCTGCTGCTCGCCGGCGCGCGCTTCGAGCGCGGCCTGACCCTGCGGCACATCGGCACCACGCTGCCGAGCCTGCCGCACATCGCGATGACGGTGGCCACCCTGCGTGACGTCGGCGTCGAGGTGGACGACTCCCGCGACGGCATCTGGCAGGTCTCCCCGGGGACGATCGCCGCGCGCGACGTGCGGGTGGAACCCGACCTGTCGAACGCCGCCCCGTTCCTCGCCGCCGCGCTCGTGGGCGGGGGCACCGTGCGCGTGCCCGGCTGGCCGGCGGAGACGACGCAGCCCGGGGCGCTGCTGCCGGGCCTGTTCGCCCGGCTCGGGGCCGACGTCCGGCAGGACGGCGACGTGCTGACGGTCACCGGCACGGGCGAGGTCCGCGGCATCGACGTGGACCTGCACGCCGCAGGCGAGCTCGCCCCGACGTTCGCGGTCCTCGCCGCGCTCGCGGACTCCCCCAGCCGCCTGCGCGGCATCGCGCACCTGCGCGGCCACGAGACGGACCGCCTGGCCGCGCTCGCCACGGAGATCACGCGCCTCGGCGGCCAGGCCGAGGAGACGCGCGACGGGCTGGTCATCACGCCGCGGCCGCTGCACGGCGGGCTGTTCCGCACCTACGCCGACCACCGCATGGCCACCTCCGCCGCCGTCCTGGGTCTGCGCGTGCCCGGGGTGCGGGTCGAGAACGTGGGGACCACCGCCAAGACGCTGCCGGGCTTCGACGCGATGTGGCTGCGGATGCTGGGCGACGCGGGGGTCGTGGCCTGATGGCCCGCCACGCCGTCGACGAGCACGCGCAGTACGAGCGGCCCTCGAAGCGCGGCTCGCGCCCCCGCACCAAGCAGCGCCCCGAGCACACCGACGCCGTCACCGGGATGGTGACGGGGGTGGACCGCGGCCGGTACACGCTCGTGGTCGGCGACGGCACCCCCGACGAGCGCACCGTGCTCGCCATGAAGGCGCGCGAGCTCACCCGCACCCGCGTCGTCGTGGGCGACCGTGTGGACGTCGTCGGCGACACCACCGGGGACGAGGGCTCCCTGGCGCGGATCGTGCGGATCCAGGACCGGTCGTCGGTGCTGCGCCGCACGGCCGACGACACCGACCCGTACGAGCGGATCGTCGTGGCGAACGCGGACCAGCTGGTCGTCGTCACCGCGCTCGCGCAGCCGGAGCCGCGCACGGGGATGATCGACCGCTGCGTCGTCGCTGCGTACGACGCCCGGATGGACGTGCTGCTCTGCCTCACCAAGGCCGACCTGGCCGACCCCGCGCCGCTGCGCGAGCTGTACACGCCGCTCGGCGTCGAGGTCGTGGTCACCCGCCAGGACGACCCGACGAGCGTCGAGTCCGTCCGCGAGCGCCTGGCCGGCCGCACGTCGGTGCTGGTCGGGCACTCGGGCGTCGGCAAGTCCACGCTCATCAACGCGCTCGTGCCGCACGCCGACCGTGCCACCGGCGTGGTGAACGACGTCACCGGGCGGGGCCGCCACACGTCGACGTCGGCGGTGGCGCTGCGGCTGCCGGCCTCGCCCGAGCAGGGTGCGGAGCAGGACGGCTGGGTGGTCGACACGCCGGGCGTCCGGTCGTTCGGGCTGGCGCACGTGGAGACGGACCACCTGCTGCAGGCCTTCGAGGACCTCGCCGAGGTCGCCGCCGACTGCCCGCGCGGCTGCACGCACCTCGCGGACGCCCCGGACTGCGCCCTCGACGACTGGCTCGCGGCGTCGCCGGAGGACGAGCGTCCGGCGCGCGAGGCGCGGGTCGCGTCGTTCCGCCGCCTGCTGACCGCGCGCCACGCCGCCGACTGACCTCCGCTCCGTCGTGTGCGCGCGACGGTGATTCGTCAGGCAAAACTTGTCAGTCTGGACTGATGAGTTCTACCGTGGAGTGATGCCCCCCTCCACCGACCCCGCCCTGGCCGCCGAGGCCGCCCGCGAGCTGCGCTCGCTCGTGGGCCGCCTGCGCCGCCGGTTCATCGAGCTGAGCGACAACCAGGAGCTGACCCCGTCGCAGACGGCGCTGCTCTCGCGGCTGGCGAAGCACGGGCCGGCGTCGCCGAGCGCGCTCGCCGCCGCCGAGCGGGTCCGGCCGCAGTCGCTCGGCGCCACGCTGGGCGTCCTGGACGTGCGCGGGCTCGTGCGGCGCGACCCCGACCCGACCGACGGCCGCCGCCAGGTGGTGTCGCTGACCGACGACGGCCGCGCGTTCGTCGAGGGCCGTCGCGAGGCCGGGCAGGAGTGGCTGACCCACGCCCTGCAGGAGCGGCTCACCACCGAGGAGCTCACTGCCGTCACGTCCGTGCTGGCCCTCCTGGACCGCACGCTGCTGGACGGCCCGGACGCCGCGCTCCCCGCCGCGGCTCCCACGGAGGCCGCCCGCCCGTGACCCTGCTGCACCGCCCCACGCCTCGTCCGGCCACGGCCGCCGCGGCACCAGAGGGCTACGACACCCGCCTCACCCTGCCGCTGGCGCTGGGCTCGCTGCTCAACCCGATCAACTCGTCGATGATCTCGGTGGCCCTGGTGCCCATCGGGATCGCGTTCGGCGCCCCGGCGGCCCAGACGGTCTGGCTGGTCACGGCGCTCTACCTCGTGACGGCGGTCGCGCAGCCCGTCGTGGGCCGGGTGGTCGACCTCGTCGGGCCCCGGACCCCCTACCTGGTGGGCACGGCGCTGGTCGGGGTCGCCGGGCTGCTCGGCGCGTTCGCGCCGACGCTCGGCCTGCTCGTGCTGGCCCGCGCCCTGCTGGGCCTCGGCACCTGCGCGGCGTACCCGGCGGCGATGTCGCTGGTGCGACGGGCCACCGACAGGTCCGGCGAGGGGCGCGGCACGGCCGCCGTCCTCACGGTGCTGGCCGTGACTAACCAGGTCGTGATGATCGTGGGGCCGACGCTCGGCGGCCTCCTCGTGGGGCTCGGCGGCTGGCGAGCGATCTTCCTCGTCAACGTCCCGCTCGCCGTCGCGTGCCTCGTGCTCGGAGGGCTGCGCCTGCCTCGCACGCCGGGCTCCGGACGTCCCGCCGCCGACGGCTCCCCTCGACCCTCCGTCGCGACCCGCCTCGACGCGGCCGGGGTGGTCCTGTTCGCGGCGGCGCTCACCTCGTTCATGCTGGTGCTGGTCGGCGCGACGCCGTGGTGGGTGCTCGCCGTGACCGTCGTGGCGGGCGCCGGCTTCGCCTGGCACGAGCTGCGCGCCGCCCACCCGTTCATCGACCTGCGGCTGCTCGCCGGGAACCGCCCGCTGCTGCTCACCTACGCCCGCGCCCTGCTCACGGCCACCGCGACGTACGCGTTCATGTTCGGCTACGTGCAGTGGCTCGAGCAGGGCCGGGGCCTCAGCGAGGCGGCCGCCGGGCTGCTCATGCTGCCGACGTCGGTCGTCGCGGTCGCCGTGGCGTCGGCCACCGGTCGGCGGGCGCCCGTCCGGGCCGCGCTCCTCGTCGGGGCGTCGTCGCTGCTGCTCGGCGCCGCCGTCCTCGCCGTCGTGCAGCCCGGCAGCCCCACCTGGGTGCTCGTCGTCGCCGGCGTCGGGATCGGCGGCATGCAGGGACTGTCGGGGCTCGCGAACCAGAAGGCCCTCGCCCGGCAGGCGGACAGCGCGTCCGTCGGCGCCGCGGCGGGCCTGCTGCGCACCTTCATGTACGTCGGCGCGCTCGTCTCCACGGCGGCGATCGCCGCCCTCTACGCCGACGGGCCCACGACCTCCGGCCTGCACGACCTCGCCCTGGCGATGGCCGGCTGCGCCGCCGTCGTCCTCGTCCTCACGCTGGCCGACCGCTCCCTGCGGCGCCGGCCCGCCTCCCCCACGACCCCGTCCGTCCCCACCTCCGGAGAGACCCCCTGATGACCTTCACCACCCTCGACCCCCGTACCGCGCTCGTCGTCATCGACCTGCAGGCCGGCATCCTCGCCGCCCCGGTCGAGCCGCACCCGGCCGACGCCGTCGTCGCGCGCAACGTCGAGCTCGCCGAGGCGTTCCGCGCCCGCGACCTGCCGGTCGTCCTCGTGCGCGTCACCGCCGCGCCCGACGGCGCGGACGCCGTGCCCGGCCGCACCGACGCGCCGCGCGGAGGCGCGCGCCCCGCCGGCTGGGACGTGCTCGCCCCCGCGCTGCACACCGCGCCGTCCGACGTCGTCGTGACCAAGCGGAACTGGGGCGCCTTCTACGGCACCGACCTCGACCTGCAGCTGCGCCGCCGCGGGGTCACGCAGGTCGTGCTGACGGGCATCGCCACGAGCATCGGCGTGGAGTCCACCGCCCGCGCCGCGCACGAGCACGGCTACCACCTCTCCCTCGTCACCGACGCGATGGCGGACCGCTCCGCCGAGGACCACCGGCACGCCGTCGAGCGCGTCTTCCCCCGGGTCGGCGAGTGCGGCACCACCGCCGAGCTGCTCGCCCTCCTGCGCGGCTGAGCCCCGCCGCCCGGTCAGTCCCGCGCGACGTCGTAGCGCGTCCAGGTGCTGCCGTCCGGCCCGCTCTCGACCGACCGCACGAGCAGCCGGACGGGCGCCCCGCCCGGTCCGAGGGGCGGGCCGTCGACGACGGACGGCGTCGTCAGGCCCCCGACCAGCGCCGGGAACACGATCACGTGCAGCTCGTCGACCAGCCCCTCGCGCAGCAGGGCGCCGTGGATCCCGCCGCCGCCCTCGACGAGGACCGTCCGAGCCCCCAGCACGTCGCCCAGGCGGGTCATCGCCCGCCGGAGGTCGACGCGGCGCTCGCCGGCGACCAGGTAGCCGACGCCGAGCTCGCGCAGCCGACGGAGGTAGCCCGCCGGCGTCGTGCGGCACACCAGGACCAGCAGCGCGGTCTCGTCGTCGCCCGTGTGCTGCCAGTCGACGCGACCCCGCCCGTCCACGACGACGAACCATCGCGGCGCGCGCCGGGGGAGGTGGTCCTCCCCGCCCGGCGCCGGGTCGGCGGCCGGGCCCGCCCACGGCGACGTGGCGTCCGGCGAGACGAACGTGCCGCTGCCCTCCAGGGTCACCGTCGGCGCGTGGTGCGCCTCGATCCACCGGTGCCGACGCTCCAGGAGAGACGCGACGTCCGGCGGCCACGCCGCCTGCCATCTCTCCCGTACCGCCGGGTCGAGCAGGCGCTCGGTCGGTGCCGTGGTCACGCGGCCGTCGACGCTGGCGGTCGCGCTCAGCACGACGCGCGGCCGCGGGTGGTCCGTCTGCGCTGTCACGCGGCCACCGTAGGCGCCGGAGCCGACACGTCCGCCCCGCTCCGGTCCCGCACCGCGCGCCGAGGCCCCGGCGGCCCCCGCGGACCGCTACCGTGTGACCGTGTCGTACACACAGCCGTCTCCCAGCCCGACCAGCGGACCCGCGCGCACGTACGAGGACGACCTGCGCCTGGCCCATGTGATCGCCGACCAGGTGGACGCGATCACGATGTCCCGCTTCAAGGCCGTGGACCTGCACGTCGAGCAGAAGCCCGACGACACCCCGGTCTCGGACGCCGACCGGTCCGCCGAGGAGTTCATCCGCGCCCAGCTGCACCGGGCGCGCACCCGCGACGCGATCGTCGGCGAGGAGTACGGCTCCGCCGGCAGCGGCGCGCGGCGCTGGATCATCGACCCGATCGACGGCACCAAGAACTTCGTGCGCGGCGTGCCCGTGTGGGCCACGCTGATCGCGCTGGCCGACGGCGAGGACGTCGTCATGGGCCTCGTCTCCGCGCCCGCGCTCGGCCGCCGCTGGTGGGCCGCCAAGGGGTCGGGGGCGTGGACGGGGAAGTCGCTCGCGTCCGCCTCCCGCATGTCCGTGTCCGGCGTGAGCACGCTGTCCGACGCCTCGTTCGCCTACTCCTCCCTGTCCGGCTGGGAGGAGCACGGCAAGCTCAACGGCTTCCTCGACCTCACCCGCCAGGTGTGGCGCACCCGCGGGTACGGCGACTTCTGGTCGTACATGCTCGTCGCCGAGGGTGCGGCCGACGTCGCCGCCGAGCCCCAGCTCGAGGTCTACGACATGGCCGCCCTCGTGCCCATCGTCACCGAGGCCGGCGGCCGGTTCACCGCCCTCGACGGCACCCCCGGCCCGTGGCACGGCAACGCGGTCGCCACCAACGGCCACCTGCACGACGAGGTCCTCGTCTACCTCGGCTGACCGCACCACCCACGTCGCCGTCTTCGCACCCACGGCCCCCTGGGGCCGCTAGGGGCGGGGGATCTGCGGGATCTCGGTCGGGTCGTACCAGAGCAGGTCACGGTCGGTGACGCGCTGGAGCGCCGCGTCCAGCGCCTCCTCGGACGTGGCGCCGAGGTCGCCGGTGCGCTCGGCGTCGTTCTCCTCGTCCGCGGCGGCGAGGACGGCCCGCACGTCGGCGGCGGCCTCCGGCTCGTCGACGTGCACGGCGACGACGCCGACCCCCGTCAGCGCGGTGACGTCCACCGCGCTCGGCTCCTCGGCACCGGTCGCCGCGGCCACGGTGGCGTCGGGCACGTCGAACGAGACGACGACGCGCAGCGGCGGGGCGCCCCGACGCGCGGCCACGAGGGCCAGGGAGTCGTCCGCGGCGGCGAGGAACGCCTCGTACTCGCGGCTCTCGTCGTCCTCGTCGAGGAGCTCGCGCGCCAGTGCAGGCGTCACGGCGTGCGCCCGGCGCGCGGGGACGTCCCACCGCGCGCCTCCGGCGGCGACGACGGCGCCCTCGAGCTCGTCCAGCGTGGCGGGAACGTAGATGCGCATGCGCACAGTCTGCCGTCAACGACAGACCGCCGCTCACACCGGGGCGGCGACCGCCGTCCGCACCCGCTCGGCGAGGCCCTCGAACGCGGCGCTCGCCGGTGAGCCCGGCGCCTGCTCGGCGAGCGTGCGCCCCACCAGGAGCGCGGCGTCGAGCCCCGCGGGGTCGTCCGGGACCAGGTGCACGTCCTCGACCCCGGCGTAGCGCGCCAGCGCGTCCTGCACGGCCGCCTCGGGATGCGCGCCCACGGCGGACGACCGCACCCGGTTCGCGACCACGACCCGCTCTCCCGCGACGGGCACGGGGACCTCGCGCAGGTCCTCGAGGCCGCGCACCAGGCGCTGGATGCCCACCGGGTCGGCGGCGCCGACGACCACGACGACGTCCGCCGCCTGCAGCGCGGCCAGCGTCGCCCCGTTCCGCTGCGGCGCGTGCGTGTCGTACATGAGCAGCTCGTCGGCCTCGAGGAGCGGGCCGCAGTCCACGACCGTCCAGTCGGCGAGCTCGCGGGCGCGCTCGAGCACCACCTCGATCGCGCTGGCGGGCAGCTCGGGCCACCGCGCCGCGCGGGTGATGCCGGTCAGCACCCGCAGCCGGCTCCCGACCGCCGGGCTGTGGCGTGCGAGGGTCGGCAGGTCGAGCGCCCCCTGCCCCGCGGCGCGCGCGACCGCCGCCAGCCCGGGGGCGTCGTCGAGCAGGCCCAGGCGCGCCGCGACCGACGCCCCGTAGGTGTCGGCGTCGACCAGGAGGACGCTCTCCTGCGCCGGGACGACGTCGTCCGCCCTCCCCCGGCCGCGCCGCCGCCGCCCGCGCCGCGCGAGGCCGCCGAGCGCGGCCGCGAGCTCGAGAGCGGTCGTCGTCCGGCCCGGCGCCCCGACGGGACCCCACACGGCCACCACCCGGCCGCGGCGCGGCGCGGCGTCGTCCGCGACGGGGTCGTCCAGCCCGAGGGCGCCCGGACCGGCGAGCGGGTCGACCTGGTCGTCGGGTGCACCCGGCCCGACGACCAGCGCGGCGGTGCCGGCGCCGCCGCCCGGCGCCGCGGGCGCGCGCACCGCCGCAGCCTCCCGCACGGCCGCGAGCAGCACCGCCTCGTCGTACCGCTCCACGACCACGTCGACGCCGAGCGCGTGCAGCCGGGTCGCCGGCGCGGTGTCGACGCCCAGCGCGACGACGTGCACCCCCGCGGCGTGCAGCCGCCCTACCGCCTCGCGGTCCAGGCCGGGCAGGTCCGCGGAGACCACGGCGACGGCACCCGCACCGGCGGCGGCCGCGGCCAGGAGCTCGGCAACGTCGCCGCAGCGGCGGGTGACCGTGGCACCCGAGCCGGGCCTGCCGAGCGCGAGGACGACGTCCGTCTCCGCGCCGCCCCGCACCGCGCACAGCACGGTGACCTCGGCGGCCATCAGACGCCGGTCCCGGCCTGCGGCACCACCGTGACGCTCCCGGGCTCGGCCAGCGCCTGGAGGACGGCGGGCAGGTCGCCCGTCGGGACCAGCACGTGCAGGGTGGCGCCGTCCGAGACGACGAGCCCGGTGCCTGCCTCGTCGACCTGCTCCACGACGACGCCCGTCACGAGCGGCGCCGGCTCGGCGGCGGGGGCGTCCGCCCCGGCCCGGGCCTCGGGCGAGGACCACAGGTCGACGACGGCACCCGGGGTGACGCGGGCCGACATCGCCTGGTCCACGGGGACGGAGACGGATCGGACGTCCACCTCGGCGGCGTCGCCCAGGGCCGACCGCGCCACGAGCTCCCCGTCGTCGACGACCCGCAGCGCCACCAGCTCGTCGGGCAGGTCCTGGTCGGCCCGGAGGTAGAGCTCGGTGCCGGAGTCGATGCGGACGTCGACCGTGCGCAGCTGGTCCGGGCGCACCGTCTCCCCCGGCGTGAGGGCGCCGTCGGCCACGTACACGGGCACCGTGCGGCCCGCCGACGCCACGGCCCAGGAGCCGAGGGCCACGGAGGCGGCGACGATGACGACGCCGACGACCAGTCGGGGGTCGCGCCACGTGGGCCGGCGCAGGCGTGCGGCCACGGGGGCCGGCAGGGTGTCGGTGCTCACGGACGTCCTCCGGGGTTGTCAGGGGCGCAACGTCGCGCCGGAACCTATCATCAGGGACCCCACGCGTGCTTTCGGCAACCACTGTGGACAACCGCGGTCATCGCCGATCACCGCTGTGCCAGAATGCCCGTATGACCAGCCGGTTCCTCTCCCTCGCGGACGTGCAGGAGATGCTGAACATCTCCAGCACGCAGGCGTACTCCCTGGTGCGCTCGGGCGAGCTGCCCGCGATCCAGGTGGGTCCGAAGAAGGTGTGGCGGGTCGAGGCCAGCAAGCTCGAGGAGTACATCGAGCACCAGTACGCCCGGACCCGCGACCGCATCGCGTCGGGCGACCTCTGAGCCCGCTGAGCTGCTTTCTGGGCCTGAGCCCCGAGCCGCACCGAGCGCCCCGCGCCTAGGCCTCGCTGACGCGGAGCACCGCCCCGAACGGCACCGTGCGGACGACGGGCCGCGTCCGGTCGGCCTCCTCGACGTCGAGATGGTCCGCGCCCACCCGGCCGATCCGGCCGGTGACGGACCCGCCCGCCGTGCGCACCAGCACCCGCGCCCGGTCGCGCTGGAGGCCGCGCAGCACGTGACCCAGCCCGAGCCCGTCCGTCCTCGCGCTCGACGGGGTGGCGAGCCGGCCGAGGCCGACGACGGAGGCGAGGGCCGGCAGCGGGACCAGGTGCTGCACCCGGCCGCGGGCCCCCTGCCCGTCGAGGAGCACCCAGGAACGGGCCACCCGGGCGACGCGCCCCTCGACCCCCTCGCCGTCGAGCAGCTCGAGCCGCAGGACGGCGCCGGTCGCGGCGCGCAGCCTGTCCACCAGCGGGATCGACGCCTGCTCGGCGCGCGTGAGCTCGGCGACGGCGCCCTCGCGCTCGGCCGCCCCCTCGGCCTCGAACCTCGCCTCGAGGTCGGCGAAGAGCAGTTCCCACCTGGCCGGACCCGTGCCCGTCATGAGGTTCCTCTCGTCCCGGGATCGGTGGTCACAGGATGCCCGGGTAGACAGACCCGCACCAGTCCGCTTCAATATCGACCATCAGAACACATCAACAGCCATCATCCTGCATCATCGAGAATGATCCGGGATCGACTGCGAGGACGAAGGAGACCTGGATGTCCGCCAGCATCGAGCGGGGGCGGCCCCCGCGGAGCAGCGGCCCGCACGCGCGCCCCGGCGGGGGCCTGGGCCGGCTCGCCGTCCTCACCCTCGCCGCGGGGGCCGCCGGGACGGTCCTGGTGCTCCGTGCCGCGGCGCTCGCGCCGCGCTCCGCGGCCGCCACAGCGGGCGTCGGCGTCGACCGCTGGGTCGAGCTCGTGGTGCTCGCGGCCGGGCTGGTCGCGGCCGCCTGGCTGGTCCTGAGCGGCGCGGTCGCCCTCGCCTGCGTCACGGCGTCGATGCTCGGGCGCCGCTGGCGTGCGGGCGAGGCCGTCGTCGAACGCCTCGCCCCCGCCGCCGTCCGGCGGCTGGTGCGCTCCACCGTCGGCGTGGGCGTCGGCGCCGGCATCGCCCTCGCCCCCACCGCCGCGCTGGCCGCCGACGTGTCCCCCGCCGCACCGGCCGCCGACGGCGCGTCCGTCGTCCTGGACCTCGGGTGGCAGCCCACGTCCGACGACGTCGACGCGTCGGCACCTGCCCCGCCGGCCACGACGGGCGGCACCGCCGACCTCGCCGGCGCCGAGGCCGCGGGCGTCCTCGTGGAGGAGCCCCTCGCGCAGGCCGCCGACAGCGCGGCCGGGGCGGCCGAGCCGGCGGACGGCGCCACGGTCGACGCCTCCCCCGTCACGAGCACCGCCGCGGGCGACGCGGCCCACGGTCGCGGGTCGGACGACGCCACCCGGGTCGTGCTGCGCGGCGACACGCTCTGGGACATCGCGTCCGAGACCCTCGGCGGAGCCCCCACCGACGCGGAGATCCTGCGCGAGGTGACGCGCTGGCACGACGCCAACCGCGACGTCGTCGGCCCGGACCCCGACCGCATCCTGCCCGGCCAGATCCTGCGCGCCCCTGCCTGACGGCACGCCCGCGTCCGACGACACCCCGCACCCACCGGAGGGCACCATGACCGCGACCACCACGGCGACGACCACCCCCGCACCGGTCCTGCCCGTCGCGCACGGCTCGTCCACGCCCGCGACGCCGTCCGCGGCTCGCGCGGCGGGGCCCGCCGTTGCCGCCGCGCCCGACGGCGCCACGGGCGACGGCACCACGGACGACGGCACCACGGACGACGACCGTCAGCCCGTCGGCACGGCTCCGCGGCATGCGCTCCGGGTCTCGGCGACGCCGCGCGCGACCGGGCCCGCCGGGTACCCCGAGGCGTCCACCCGGCCCGGGCCGCGCGTGCGGCGGGTGCGGGTCGGGGTCCCCGGCGTGCGACGCCCCGCCGACGACGAGGACGGCGCGACGGCGCGCCCGCTGCGTGAGGCCACCCCCGCGCCGCTGCCCGACCCGACCGCGCAGTGCTGCGCGGTGGTGCGCGCCGCCGTGGAGGTGCTGCGCGGCGAGCGGCCCGCGGCCCAGCTCGCCCGCTGGGTCACGCCGCAGGTGCGCGACCAGCTCGCCGAGCGGGCCCGCATCGGCCTGGCGCACGGCGGCCCTCACCGGGCGGAGCACAACCTTCCGGTCCAGGTGCGGCGCGTCCGCCTCGTCCGCCTGGGCGAGGACGTGGCCGAGGCCACCGTGGTGCTCGACGACGACGGCCGCGTGCGCGCCGCCGCCGTCCGGCTGGAGGCCCGGCGCGGCGCGTGGCGGGTGGCCGTGCTCGAGATCGGCTGACCGGCGGGGACGGAACGACGGAGCCCCGACCCGCAGCTGCGGGTCGGGGCTCGGTCGACTCACCGGGTCTGCGGCACGGGGCCCGGACCATGCGGCGTCACTCGTTCATGCCGTGGCACACCTTGTACTTCTTGCCCGAGCCGCAGGGGCACTGGGCGTTGCGCGGCGTCCCGGGGAACGTGCGGCCGTCGCCGGTGGCCGCGGTGGCCTCGCCGTGCAGCTCGCGACGCGACCGGCGCGTGGCGCCGCCCGTCGTCGTGGTGGAGCCGTCCTCGCTCGGCGACGAGTACGACAGGCGCTGCGGGGCGGGGGCGTCGAGCCCCTTGGCCAGGAGCACCGGCTCCTCCTCGGCGGCGGGCGCGACGGGAGCGGCGTCCGGCTCCGCCGGCGCCTCCGGCTCGGCGACGGGCGCGGCGTCCGCGACCGGTGCCGGCTCCGCGGGCGGGGCGGGCGCGGCGCCGCCGACCAGCTGGCCCGCCCCGGTCTGCGCCGCCGCGGCGGCGCTCGCCGCGGAGATCACCGGGCCACCGGCCGCTCCGGGCTGCTGCACCTGCACCTCGAGGTTGAACAGGAACCCGACGGACTCCTCCTTGATGGCCTCCGTCATCGCCTGGAACAGCTGGAAGCCCTCGCGCTGGTACTCCACCAGGGGGTCGCGCTGCGCCATCGCGCGCAGGCCGATGCCCTCCTTGAGGTAGTCCATCTCGTAGAGGTGCTCGCGCCACTTGCGGTCCAGCACCGAGAGCACGACGCGGCGCTCCAGCTGCCGCATGGCGGCCTCGCCCAGGGTCTCCTCGCGCGCCGCGTACGCCACGCGCGCGTCGGAGAGCAGCTCCTCGAGGATCATCTCGTGGGTGAGCCGGCCGACGCCGCCCGCCTCCTCGACGACGTCCTCGGGCGTGATCGTCACGGGGTACACCGACTTCAGCGCCGTCCACAGGCCGTCGAGGTCCCACGACTCGGGGTTGCCCTCGGCCGTCGCGCCCTCGACGTACGCCGTGACGACGTCCGTGAGGAAGTGCTGCACCTGGTCTTCCAGGTCCTCGCCCTCGAGCACGCGCTTGCGCTCGGCGTAGATGACGGAGCGCTGCCGGGACAGCACGTCGTCGTACTTGAGCACGTTCTTGCGGATCTCGAAGTTGCGGGCCTCGACCTGCGACTGCGCGCTCTGGATGCCGCGCGTCACCATCTTCGACTCGAGCGGCATGTCGTCCGGGAAGCCGGCGCGGTCCATCATCGAGGACGCGAGCCCGGAGTTGAACAGGCGCATCAGGTCGTCCTGCATCGACAGGTAGAACCGGGACTCGCCCGGGTCGCCCTGACGGCCGGAGCGGCCGCGCAGCTGGTTGTCGATGCGGCGCGACTCGTGCCGCTCCGTGCCCAGCACGTACAGCCCGCCGAGGTCCGTGACCTCCTCGTGCTCGGTGCCCACGGCCTCCTTGGCCTTCTCGAGGACGTCGGGCCACGCGGCCTCGTACGCCTCCGGGTCCTCCGCGGCGTCGAGCCCGCGCTCCGTCATCTCGGTGACGGCGAGGAACTCCGCGTTGCCGCCGAGCATGATGTCCGTACCGCGGCCGGCCATGTTGGTCGCCACGGTGACGGCGCCCTTGCGGCCCGCCTGCGCGACGACGGCCGCCTCGCGCTCGTGCTCCTTCGCGTTGAGCACGCTGTGCGGCACCCCCGCGCGCTTGAGCAGGCCCGAGAGCAGCTCGGACTTCTCGACGCTCGTGGTGCCCACCAGCACGGGCTGGCCCTTGGCGTGCCGCTCGACGATGTCCTCGACGACGGCGCCGAACTTGCCGTCCTCGTTCTTGTAGACCAGGTCGGGCTGGTCCATGCGGATCATCGGCCGGTTGGTGGGGATCGGCACCACGCCGAGCTTGTAGGTGCCCTGGAACTCGGCGGCCTCGGTCTCGGCCGTACCGGTCATGCCGGCGAGCTTGCCGTAGAGGCGGAAGTAGTTCTGCAGCGTGATCGTGGCGAGCGTCTGGTTCTCCGCCTTGATCTGCACGCCCTCCTTGGCCTCGATGGCCTGGTGCATGCCCTCGTTGTAGCGGCGGCCGGCGAGGATACGGCCGGTGTGCTCGTCGACGATCATGACCTCGCCGTTGAGCACGACGTAGTCCTTGTCGCGCTTGAACAGCTCCTTCGCCTTGATGGCGTTGTTCAGGAAGCCGATCAGCGGCGTGTTGAGCGACTCGTACAGGTTGTCGATGCCGAGGTAGTCCTCGATCTTCTCGATGCCCGGCTCGAGCACGCCGACGGTCTTCTTCTTCTCGTCGACCTCGTAGTCCGTGTCGACGGTCAGCCGCCGCACGACCTTCGCGAACTCCGTGTACCAACGGTTCGCGTCTCCCGAGGCCGGGCCCGAGATGATGAGCGGCGTGCGGGCCTCGTCGATGAGGATCGAGTCCACCTCGTCGACGATGGCGAAGTGGTGCCCGCGCTGCACGAGGTCGTCGGGCGACCAGGCCATGTTGTCGCGCAGGTAGTCGAAGCCGAACTCGTTGTTCGTGCCGTACGTGATGTCGGCCGCGTACTGCTTGCGCCGCTCGTCGGGGTTCTGGCCGGAGAGGATGACGCCCGTCGTCATGCCGAGGAAGCGGAAGACGCGGCCCATGAGGTCGCCCTGGTACTTCGCGAGGAAGTCGTTGGTCGTGATGACGTGCACGCCCTTGCCCTCGAGGGCGTTGAGGTAGGCGGCCGTGGTCGCGACCAGCGTCTTGCCCTCACCGGTCTTCATCTCGGCGATGTTGCCCAGGTGCAGGGCCGCGCCGCCCATGAGCTGCACGTCGAAGTGCCGCTGCCCCAGGGTGCGCCGCGCCGCCTCGCGGACGGCCGCGAAGGCCTCGGGGAGCAGCTCGTCGAGCGTCGCACCGTGCTCGAGGCGCTCCTTGAACCGGTCGGTCTCCTCGTGCAGCTCGGCGTCGCTCAGCTCCTCGAAGCTGGGCTCGAGCCGGTTGACCTGCTCGGCCAGGCTGTTGAGCTTCTTGAGAATCCGGCCCTCGCCGAAACGCAGGACCTTCTCGAGGATCGCAGGCACGCAGTACTCCAGGGTCGGTGGCGCCCCGGGGATGGCCGGGACCGTGCGGCGCGACGACGGGCGACGGGGCGGCGGGGAGATCGCTCGTCCGCGCCGTCGCCTGGGTCACACCGGAGCCATCCTAGGACGAACACCTGAGAGTGCGGCGCCGGTTCGCGACGGACGAACGGTCACGGGCCCCTGTCCGCCGGGGTCTCCGGCCCGGGTCCGGCGGGGAGATCGCTCACCGCGCGGTCGGCCAGCTCCGCGCCCGCGGCGCCGTACAGGTGGAAGACGGCGTCGGCGCCGTGCCGGCGCAGCTCGACGGCGTCCTCGTCGTACCGGGCGATCGCGGCCACCCGGCCGCCGAACCCGGCGGCGCGCAGCCGCGCGAGGGCGATGAGGTTCGCCTTGTGGAACGGCATCGCCAGGACGGCGAGGCGCACCTGCCCGACCCGCTTGACGCGCGCCCAGAACTCGGAGTCGGTGGCGTCGGCGGGCACGACGGCGATGCCCTCCTCGAGCAGCGTCGCCACGCGGGTGCGGTCGTGCTCGACGCCGAGCACCGACAGCCCGTAGGCGTCGCGCAGGCGGCGGTACGTCGCCGAGCCCACCCGGCCGAGCCCCAGCACGACCGCGTCCACCTGCCCGATGTCGACGAGGCGGTCGTCGGGGTGCAGACGCGCGGTGTCACGCCGCGGAAGGAGGGCGGTGAGCCGGGTCGCGAGCTCCACGCCGCGCCGGTTCACGATCGCCGAGACGACGAAGCTGGCCGCGACCGCCAGCGACACGATCACCGTCCACTCGTCGTCGAGCAGCCCCGCCGTCGCCCCGAAGGCGACCACGATGATGCCGAACTCGGAGTAGTTGCCGAGCGCCAGGCCGGCCAGGAACGACGTGCGTCGCCGCAGGCGCATCAGCCACAGCAGCACCGCGTAGCCCGCCACCTGGACCGGGAGCAGCAGGAGGAGGAGCAGCGCGAGCCCCACGTCGCCCGGGGAGGGCATGCCGTGCAGCCCGATCTGGAGGAAGAACGCGACGAGCGCCAGGTCCTTGACCGTCAGCAGCGACCGGGACAGCTCGGTGGCCTGCCGGTGCCCCGCGAGCAGCGCGCCCATGACCAGCGCGCCCAGGTCGCCGGACAGGCCGACCGCCTCGAACAGCCAGTACCCGGGCACGAGGGCGACGAACGCGCCGAACAGGGCCTGCAGCTCGCCGTGCCCGGCGTGGTCCCAGACCCGGCGCAGCACCCACGCCCCCGGCACGAGGGCGACGAGGGCGAACGCCCACGGGCTCGGCGGCTCCCCCGTGGACACGGCGAGGAACACGACGGCGACGACGTCCTGGACCACGAGCACGCCCACCGCGATGCGCCCGTACAGCGCCGTCGCGTCCGAGCGGTCCTCCAGCACCTTGACGACGAACACCGTGGAGGAGAACGACAGCGCCAGCCCCACCAGCGCGAGCGACCCGAGCGACTCGTCGGCGAGGAGCCGGATCCCCACCACGGCCAGGAGCCCGAGGAACCCGACCGTCACCGCGAGGCTGAGCACCAGGTGCACGGCCGTGGTGAGCCAGATCTCCGGGCGCAGCAGCGACCGCACGTCCAGCTTGAGCCCGATCGCGAACAGCAGCAGCGCCACCCCGAGCTCCGCGACCGCCTCCAGGCCCGGCAGGTCCGGCGCGCCGGCGGCGCCGAGCGCGAACCCGGCGGCGAGGAACCCCACCAGCGGCGGCAGGCGCAGCGTCGTCGCCGCCAGCCCGCCCACCAGCGCCGCGGCGAGGTACAGCACGGCCGTGGCCATCAGCGCTCCTCACTGGTCCGGTCGCTGGCCCGGATCCGGGCCCGACGCGGGCGTACCCGACGTCGTGGCGCCGATCCTACGAGCGCGACGGGCGCCGGTCGCCTCAGGCCGCGCGCACGACGTCGGCCAGGGCGGGCGCGAGCTCCCCGGCGGGCACGACCCCCGTGGCCTCGAGCCCGAGCCACGCCGCGAGCACGTCGAGCTCCGCGCCGAGCGCCGCCGCCGTGTCGGGGCCGGCGTGGGCGGTCGGGTGGGCCGCCTGCACGCGCAGCACGCCCGCCTGCCGGTCGGCCTTGAGGTCGACGAATGCCGTGATCGCGTCGCCCTCGAGGAACGGCAGCACGTAGTAGCCGAGCACCCGCTGGGGCGCCGGCACGTAGATCTCGATCCGGTAGTAGACGTCGAAGAGGGCCTCGAGGCGCCGGCGCTCCCACACGAGCGGGTCGAACGGGCTGAGCAGGGTGCGCGCCTCCGCCCGCCGGGGCACCCGCGCGTCGCGGTGCCGGAACGTGCGCTCGCCCCAGCCGCGCACCTCGACGGGCACGAGCACGCCGTCCTCGACCAGCTCCGCCTGGGCGCGGCGCACCGCGGGACCACGCAGCCGGAAGTAGTCGGCGAAGCATCGGATCGTGCCCACCCCGTGCGCCCGGGCGCCGAGCTCGAGGAGGCGGCGCACCGCCTCGTCGTCGGGGACCGGGGCGGCCGCGCGCACGGCGGGGGGCAGCACCCGCTCGGGCAGGTCGTAGCAGCGCTCGAACGCGGTGTTGCGCCGGGCGGACATGACCTCGCCGGTGAAGAACAGGAACTCGAGGCACCGCTTCGCCATCGTCCAGTTCCACCCCCACTCCTCGCGCGAGCGCGGCCCGGAGCGCCCGGTGGCCACGAGCTCGTCGTGGATCTCGCGCGCCGTCACCGGACCCCGCTCGGCGACCATCCGGCGCACGAGATCGAGCTCCGCGGCGTGCTCCAGCGGCGTGCCGGCGATCGTGCCCCAGGCCTCGTCGACGTAGTTGCGCCGACGCCACTCGAGCAACGGGTACGTCGCGGCGGGCACGAACGACGCCACGTGCGCCCAGGTCTCGACGATGCGGCGCGGCGCCCGCCCGGACGCCCGGTCGAGCAGGCCCACGTCGTACGGGCCGAGCCGGGAGTACAGGGGCATCAGGTGCGCGCGAGCCAGCACGTTCACCGAGTCGATCTGCAGCAGGTTGAGGCGGTCCACCGTCGTCATCGCCCGGCGCATCGTCACGTCGTCGGCACCGGCAGCACCGCCGGTCGTGCCCGGCCGCGGCCGGTGCAGCCCCTGGGCCCCGAGGGCGACGCGGCGGGCCTGCGCGATCGAGAGGGAGTCCACCCGCCCATCCTGCCGAGCCCCACTGACAGGGCACAGCACAGATCACATCGACGAGCCGGCGACGGGCACCCGAAAGAAGACGCAAGGTGACGCACGAGGAGCCGGTCGAGGCCTGCGGCGCGGGGACGTATCCCTCCCGAAGTGGAGGGCGCCCTGGCGCCCGTGAACGCGTCCCCGCGCCGCAGGCCTCGACCGGCTCCGACCGCACCAAGAGATGCGGCGAGTCAGATCACGTCAGCTCGGTGACCGGCTCCACGCCGCCCACCATCGAGTCCAGCTCGATGACGCCGTAGGTCCAGCCCCGGCGCCGGTACACGGCGGAAGGCCGGGCGGTCTCCTTGTCGATGAAGAGGAAGAAGTCGTGACCCACCATCTCCATCTGGTAGACCGCGTCGTCGACGGTCATCGGCTCCGCGTGGTGCAGCTTGCGTCGGATGACCACCGGAGAGTCGCCGAGCTGCTGCTCGACGGCGTCGCCCGGCTCGGCCAGGGCGACAGGGGCGGGCGGCTGGCCGGCGGTCTCGGCCGCGGCGACCTCGTCGTAGGGGCGGACGTCCACGGACGGGAGGACGCCGTTGGCGCGGCGGCGGTGGTCCTTGCGGCGGTCGCGCGAGCGGCGCAACCTCTC
>Ga0160452_100096_pt1 | contig 116013 bp, 111 predicted proteins | sample HID1971I_E6MG_FD_108230 | JGI IMG/M metagenome (GOLD analysis project Ga0160452, IMG submission 108230) | Enriched millipede-associated microbial communities from UW Madison campus, WI, USA - HID1971I_E6 MG | ecosystem: Host-associated > Arthropoda: Insects > Digestive system > Unclassified ...
CTGGCGTTCGGACCGGGTGCTGCGCAAGCTCGAAGCGATGATGATCGTCATGGACGCAGGCGGCATGCTGCTCGTCTCGGGCAACGGAGAGATCATCGAGCCGGATGACGACGTGCTGGCGATCGGCTCCGGGGGCAGCTTTGCCATGGCGGCTGCGCGGGCGCTCAAGCGTCATGCGACCGAGCTGGATGCCAAGGAGATGGCCCGCTCTGCTCTGGAGATCGCTGCCGACATCTGCGTATTTACCAACCATAACATCATCGTCGAAGAAATCTAAAGAAGCGTCGGACAGGGCCGGAGATAGCGGAATCGACCTGCAGAAGATGGAGGGATAGCTAAGATGAGCAACGGATCATTGACACCGCGTCAGATCGTCGCGGAGCTGGATAAATATATCGTCGGTCAAAAACAGGCGAAACGTTCGGTCGCTATAGCGCTGCGGAACCGTTACAGACGCAGCCGGCTCGACGAGGCGATTCGTGATGAAATCGTGCCGAAGAACATTCTCATGATCGGACCGACAGGCGTCGGCAAAACCGAGATTGCCCGCAGATTGGCGAAGCTGGTGCAAGCGCCGTTCGTCAAGGTGGAGGCAACCAAATTTACCGAGGTCGGCTATGTCGGCCGCGATGTCGAGTCGATGGTGCGGGATCTGGTGGAGACGGCGATCCGTATGGTCAAGGTCGAGCGAACCGAGCAGGTCAAGGACAAAGCTGAGCAACAGGCCAACGAACGGCTCGTCGAGCTGCTGGTACCTTCGACGAGCAAGGCCAAGCCGCAGCGCAATCCGTTCGAGATGATCTTCGGCAATCAGCAAAACCAGGAAGCGGAGCAGCCAAGCGAGACGGACACGTCCATCCTGGATCGCCGCAAACAGGCGAAAGCGCGACTCGACGCAGGCGAGCTGGAGCAGGAAATCGTCGAGATCGAGGTCGAGGACAATGCGCCCAACATGCTCGACATGCTCGCCGGCCAAGGCAACGAAGGCATGGGGATGAATATGCAGGAGATGTTCGGACAGTTCCTGCCCAAAAAAATGAAAAAGCGGAAGCTGCCTGTTAAGGATGCGCGCATCGTGCTCACCCAGCAGGAGGCAAACAAGCTGATCGACATGGATGATGTTATCCAGGAGTCGGTTACTCGCGCCGAGCAGTCGGGCATCATCTTCATCGATGAGATCGATAAGATCGCCGCGCCGTCTCGCGGCTCCGGACCGGATGTATCGCGGGAAGGCGTGCAGCGCGATATCTTGCCGATCGTCGAGGGCTCAACCGTGATGACCAAATACGGCCCGGTTCGCACCGATTACGTGCTATTCGTAGCGGCGGGTGCTTTTCATGTCGCCAAGCCTGCCGACTTGATCCCGGAGCTGCAGGGGCGTTTCCCGATTCGCGTCGAGCTGAGCAGCCTGACGTTGGAGGATTTCGTCAGCATCCTGACCGAGCCCAAAAACGCGCTTACGAAGCAATACACTGCGTTGTTGGAGACGGAGGGCATCGAGGTGCAATTTTCCGAATCGGCGATTCGGGAGATCGCTTCGATCGCAGCCGACGTCAACCGCAATACGGAAAATATCGGCGCCCGCAGACTGCACACGATTCTTGAGAAGCTGCTCGAAGATCTGTCCTTCGAAGCGCCGGATCTCAATCTCGAGCAGATGGTCATAACGCCGGAGTATGTGCGGGACAAAGTCGGAGATATTGCACAGAATCGCGATTTGAGTCAATATATACTGTAATAGTGTTTACAGCGGCAACAGAGGCAAGACGTTGCTTAGATCGTAGGAGGCCAGGGCATGACTTTACTTGCAAAAACAAGAACGCTGAACCGGCTGCTGCAGCGTGCGGCCGGCAAGGCGCTGAACTTCCGGGAGATGGCAGAAGTGCTATGCAGCACGATCCAGGCCGATGTGTTCGTCGTCAGTCGACGCGGCAAGGTGCTGGGGAGCGCGGCGGTCGGGGTGTGGGAGCATGAGCTGCTGCGCTCTTCCGGCGATGAGCTGCGGTTCCCGGAGGAGAGCAACGACCAACTGCTTCAGGTGCAAGAAACCGCAACGAACGTGCAGGCAGACGAACGGCTCAGCCTGTCGACGCCAGATGTTCGAATGAAGGGCATCCTGACGATCATTCCGATCCAGGGCGGAGGCGACCGCCTAGGTACGGTCGTGCTTGCTCGCCAATCCGATTCTTTCGACGACGACGACCTGATCCTGGCAGAGTATGGCTCGACGCTGATCGGCATGGAGATATTGCGCGAGCGTGCCGAAGAGATCGAGCAGGAAGCGAGAAGCCGCGCCGTCGTCTCGGTCGCGGTCAGTTCCTTGTCCTTCAGCGAGCTGGAAGCCGTCGAGCACATTTTCGAGGAGCTGGGCAGCCGGGAAGGGCTGTTGGTCGCGTCCAAGGTAGCCGACCGGGTAGGCATTACCCGCTCGGTGATCGTCAATGCGCTGCGCAAGCTCGAAAGCGCCGGCGTCATCGAGAGCCGTTCGCTCGGCATGAAAGGAACGTACATCAAAATCCTTAACGAGCAGTTGATTCATGAATTGAACAAAATAAAAATATGAGAGCTTCCTCATTCAACTCTCATTTCAAAAGTTGGAAGAGAGCGTCAAGTTGTTCTGGAATTGGGATGCAATTAGGCACATAGCCCGACGGGACGCCTTGCGGCAAATGATGATTATTTTGCGATAGTCATCATTATTTTTTTCGATATTATGCGAATCGTCATAAAAAAACAGGTATTTGTACCCTTGAACGCCCTATCTGAGATAAAAGATAGGGCTTTTTTCTTATTGTTATATAAATGGGAATTATGGAATATTATCTATGTGGCAAGGATCGACAAACTTTTCTCATTATTTTAATAAAGATTTGTCGACGAAAGAAGGAAAGATGTGGACGGTGTTGAATAGTATTAGTTACCGCATTATGGAGAAATGGGGGGTTCGTCATTGAAAGTATTGAACGGCGCGGCATTTGACCGATTGCAGCAAGCGATCAAGGCTGCCGAACTCAGACAAGGCGTCATATCGAATAATGTCGCCAATGTCGACACGCCTTTTTTCAAACGATCGGAGCTTGTTTTCGAGGATTATCTCGAAAAAGCGATGGAACAGCCGCAAGGCAACGGGTTGCCGGTAAAAAGGACCCATGCCAGGCACATGATTCCTGGACAAGTGAGTAGATCCGCAGAGATGCAGGTCGTCACGGATCATTCCACAGCGATGAACAATAACGTCAATAACGTCGACGTTGACCGGGAGATGTCGCTGCTCGCCAAAAATCAGCTGCGTTATAATCTGCTGATCAGCCAGATGAGTCACGACGTCAAAATGATGCGAACCGCGATCGAAGGGAGAGTATAACGGATGAAGCTGTCGAACGGATTTGATGCAAGCAGCTCGGCGCTGACCGCCCAGCGGTTTAGGATGGACATCATCTCCTCCAATATTGCCAATGCCGAAACGACAAGAGGTCGTCTGGTCGATGGACAGTTCGAGCCGTATACGCGCAAGATGGCAGTGATGTCGCCGATCCAACCCAAATTCGCCGATATCCTCGGCAAGGAGATGTCGTCGGGCGGACAGGCAGGCGGCGTAAAGGTGACTCAGGTCATGGAGGATCGGACACCGCCCAAGCTGGTCTATAATCCCAGTCATCCCGATGCAGATCCGCAAGGATATGTCAAAATGCCCAATGTCGACATCCTCAAGGAGATGGTGGATATGATCTCCGCGACCCGCTCCTATGAAGCGAATGTCACAGCCTTGAATGCGACCAAAGCCATGTTCACCAAAGCATTAGAGATCGGCAGAGCCTAATATTACCCCGGGAGGAACTAGATCATGATAGGCAACCTTTTACTGCAATCGGCAGCCGCTGCTGCGACGCAGCCGCACAACCTCCAAACCAAGACGACACCGGCCCAGATGTCCCAGGACTTCAGTCAGTACCTGAAGGAAGCCATCGACGGTGTTGCCGCCCAAGAGAAAGGGGTACATAACGTAACAGATCGATTCATCGTCGGCCAAGCCGATGTATCGGAAGTCATGGTCGCCGCCAATCAGGCGCATCTCACGCTGCAATTGACCACTCAGGTCCGCAACAAAGTCATCGAGTCCTACCAGGAAATCATGCGAATGCAGCTCTAATCCGGCTTAGTCGAAGCAAAGAGAGGTGAAATCGTGAACGAGAGGATCGCCCAATATCGAGAGCGCGTGGCTGGGTATTGGATGAATTTTACGGGGAAGCAAAAAATCATGTTGGGCGTTGCCGTCGGATTATTGATTTTGTCGGTCATCGTCTTGACGTACCTGTTCTCCCGCACAGAATACGAGACGGTGTTTAAGGATCTCGACGCTGCCGATACAGCAGCGATTACGGAATATCTCCAAGGCAAGAACGTTCTGTATGAGCTCGGGCCGGATGGCTCCAGCATCCTAGTGCCTAGCGCTGTCGCCTCCAACATCCGAATGGAGGTCGGCGCGCAAGGATTGATCCAGAACGGATCGATCGGCTTCGAATCCTTTGGCACCAGCTCCTCGACCTTTGGTCGAACGGACAATGAGTTCAACGTCATGTATCGCAACGCGCTTAACGGCGAGATTCAGCGACTCCTCAACGGGATGAAGGGCGTGCAAAGCTCCCGCGTACTGATCAATCTCCCGGAAGAAACGGTGTTCATGACCCCGGGCGAGCCTGAACGCGCATCAGCATCGATTAATATGCAGTTCAAGCTTGGACATACGCCCAGTCAAGCAGAGATCGACGGCTACTTCAATCTCGTCAAGACGGCGGTACGCAATCTGAGCGTCGAGGATATCACGATCACAAGTCCCGAAGGGGAGCTGTTTCCCAGCGAGCTGTCGGCAGGCAGCGGGTTGGCGACACAGCCGGTAGATGCCCAGTTCCAGATTCAGCGCAAGTTCGAAGGCGAGCTGCGGAAGACGATCCAGAGCTACCTCGGCCGAATCTACGGTGCGGATCGCGTCAACGTAAGCATCATCAGCAGTCTCAACTTCGACCAGAAAAATTCGACGGAATCGCTCGTCGTGCCATTGCAGGACAACAATAACAACGGCATCATCATCTCCCAAGCGGAGACGAACGCTTCGGCAACCGGCTCGGACGCGGCAACGGGCGGCGTAGTCGGAACGGGCGAGACGGATGTGCCAGGCTATCAAGCGACGGACGGAGCCGGGACTTCCAGCTCAGAGGAATCGTCCAGGACGACCAATTATGAAGTCAGCCGGATCACGAATCAGATCGTGTCGGCTCCTTATCAGGTCAAAGATTTGTCGATTAGTGTCGGATTAGCGACAGACACCATCTCCGAGGAGAGTCGCACCGAGCTTAATCGTTATCTCACCTCGATCGTCGTCGCGCAGCTGCGCGACTCGGGGCAAAACGTCGATGACGCCACTCTTATGGCCCAGAAAGTATCGCTCTTCGCCCAGCCGTTCGTAAGCCTGGAGGAGGAGGGAGGATCGTCCGGACTATCGACGCCTTGGATGATCGGTCTTGGTGCTCTGGCCCTGGTGCTGGTGGGCGGGGCGGCCTACATGATCGCAGCCCGCAGACGCAATCGCGCGCTCGCCGAAGAGCAAGCGCAGGAAGAGGAGCTGCTGGAGACGGCGCAGGTCGAGTATCCGACGATCGATCTGGAGAACGTTGGCAACGAAAGTCAGGTCCGCAAGCAGTTGGAACAACTCGCCAAGCGCAAGCCGGATGAATTCGTCAATCTGCTCCGCACTTGGCTCGTAGACGAATAGAGGTGAACACGATGGCCAAAACAATGCAAGGATTGACCGGACGCCAGAAGGCGGCCATCCTGCTGATCACGCTGGGGCCGGAAGTCTCGGCCCAGATCTTCAAGCATCTGCGGGAGGACGAGATCGAGCAGCTGACGCTCGAGATCGCCAATGTCCGCAAGGTGGACAGTCTCGACAAGGAGACGATCCTCGGCGAGTTCCATCAGATCTGCATGGCGCAGGAGTACATCTCCCAAGGCGGTATCGCCTACGCGAAGACGATCCTCGAGAAGGCGCTCGGCGAGCAAAAGGCGCTTGATGTGATCAACCGCCTGACGGCGACGCTGCAGGTGCGGCCGTTCGACTTTGCGAGGAAAGCCGACCCAAGCCAGATTCTGAACTTTATCCAGAACGAAAACTCGCAGACGATCGCGCTCGTGTTGTCCTATCTGCAGTCCGAGCAATCCTCGGCGATCCTCTCGTCGCTGCCGCAGGAAAAGCAAGCCGATGTCGCGCGCCGGATCGCGCTCATGGACAGCACGTCGCCAGAGGTCATCTCGCAGGTAGAACGTATCCTCGAGCAGAAGCTGTCTGCGACTGTTACTCAAGATTACACCACTGCAGGCGGTATTGAATCAATTGTTCAAATATTAAATGGCGTCGATCGCGGCACCGAGCGTACGATCCTCGACTCGCTGGAGATTCAGGACCCGGAGCTGGCGGAGGAGATCAAGAAGCGGATGTTCGTCTTCGAGGATATCGTCAACATCGACAACCGTTCGATCCAGCGGATCATCCGCGACATCGAAAATGCCGACCTGCAGCTGGCGCTTAAGGTGGCCAGCGAGGAGGTGCGGGATACCGTATTCCGCAACATGTCGAAGCGGATGTCCGAGACGTTCAAGGAAGAGATGGAGTTTATGGGACCGGTCAGGCTGCGTGACGTCGAGGAGGCGCAGACGCGCATCGTAGCGACGATCCGCAGACTGGAAGAATCCGGCGAGATTATCATCGCTCGTGGCGGAGGAGATGATATCATTGTCTAATTTGATTAAATCCTCGCATGTCGTCCCGCTCGAGGAGCTGCGGCGGCTGCAATGGGAAGACCGCTATGCGGCGCTCTATCAGCCCCCTGTAGAGGAAGCGGCGGATACGGCGCCTGTGGGTCCGGACGCGGAGACCATCTCGCTCCGGGATCAAATTATCAGTGATGCGGAAGCTTTCGCAGCCGAGCGAATCCAGGAGGGCAGGGCAACCGCAGATCGTCAGCTGGCCGAAGCGCAGGAGACGATCGAGCAATGGTGGGAAGCCCGGCGCAGCTCGGATCTCCAGGTGGTCGAGGAGGCGCGTCAGTCGGGTGCCGAGCAAGGTTATCGCGAGGGTTACGAACAGGCGCAGGCAGATATCGAGCAGCAGTGGCAGGGCATCATGGCCGAGGCCAGGCAGATGTTCGAGGATGCGTACAAGATGCGCGAGTCGATCATCCAGGAGGCAGAGCCGTTCGTCGTCGATCTGAGCTGCGCGATTGCCGAGAAGGTGATCGGCAAGCAGCTCGCCGACATGCCCGAGCTGGCGCTCGAGCTGATCCGCAAGTCGCTCTCGCGGCGGCGGGAGCAAGGCGTCATTACGCTCTGCGTAGCCCCGGGTCAGCTCGCATTCGTGCAAGCGGCGCGAGAGGAGCTGGCGCTGGTCATCGATTCGCAAGCCGAGCTCCGTATCCTGCCGGATGCCTCGGTCAAGGATCGGGGCTGCGTCATTCGCTCGTCGTTTGGCAGCATCGACGCTCGCATCGATACGCAGCTCGAGGAGATCAAGCGCGAGCTGACGCAGCTGGCGCTGCAGGGCGAGGAGCGTGAAGCTGATGAACCGCCAAGCCTTTGATCTGTCGCGTTACACCGAGCATCTGCGGACGATCGATCCGGTACGGGTCAACGGCAAGGTAACCCAGGTCATCGGACTGACGGTTGAGTCGGAGGGACCCGACGCCAGCGTCGGCGACGTCTGCCTCATCTATCCCGCCAAGGCGGCCAAGCCGATCAAGGCCGAGGTCGTAGGCTTCCGGGACAACAAGGTCATCCTGATGCCGCTCGGCGATCTGCAGTCGATCGGACCGGGCTGCGATGTCGTCGGCACCGGCAAGCCGCTCACCGTGCAGGTCGGCTCGGAGCTGCTCGGCAAGGTGCTCGACGGCCTCGGGCAGCCGCTCGACGGCTCCTTCATCCCGAAGCGGATGCCGCATTATTCGACTAACAATCTGCCGGGCAATCCGCTGGCGCGTCCTCGCGTACAGGAGCCGCTCAGCATCGGCGTGCGGGCGATCGACGGACTGCTCACGGTTGGCCGCGGCCAGCGGGTCGGCATCTTCGCCGGCTCGGGCGTCGGCAAGAGTACGTTGCTCGGTATGATCGCACGCAACACCTCGGCCGACGTCAATGTGATCGCTCTGATCGGCGAACGTGGGCGCGAGGTGCTGGAGTTTATGGAGAAGGACCTTGGTCCTGAAGGCCTGGCGCGATCGGTCGTCGTCGTCGCGACCTCTGATCAGCCGGCCTTGATCCGGATGAAGGGCGCGCTCATCGCTACATCGATCGCCGAGTATTTCCGGGACCGCGGCTTGAACGTGATGCTGATGATGGATTCTGTCACGCGTTACGCGATGGCGCTGCGGGAGGTTGGACTGGCCATCGGGGAACCGCCGGCGACGAGAGGGTATACGCCGTCGGTTTTCGCAGCGTTGCCCAAGCTGCTCGAGCGGGCCGGGACCGGACCAAGCGGTTCGATCACCGCCTTCTATACCGTATTGGTCGATGGCGACGATATGAACGAGCCAATCGCCGACGCGGTGCGAGGCATCCTGGACGGTCACATCGTGCTCAGCCGGGCGATCGCGCATAAGGGCCACTACCCGGCGATCGATATTTTGCAGTCGGTCAGCCGTGTCATGAAGGAGATCGTCACCGAGGAGCATCAGGATGCGGCCAACGAGCTGAAGCGGCTGCTCGCCGTCTATCGAGACTCTGAGGACCTGATCAATATCGGCGCTTATCAGAGCGGCTCCAATCGCGAGATCGACAGAGCGATTGAATATATCGACCGGATTAATGGCTACACGCAGCAAAAGACGACGGAGAACGTGGGGTTGGACGATTCGATCCGTCGCTTGATAAACGATTTTTACAGGAGCTGATAACGGACGATGGCGAAGTTTCACTATCCGTACCAAAAAATCGTCGATCTGAAATCGAGCGAGAGAACGCAGGCCGAATGGATCCTCTCCACGGCGCTAGGCAAGCTGCAGGACGAGGAGCGTACGCTCGATGAGCTGCGCAGGGAGAAGGCGCAAAGGCAGGAAGAGATGATGCATTCCGCCAGTCGTGTCGTATCGTTGTCGGAGCTTCGCATCAGCCAGGACTATATTCGTTTCCTCGATGAGTGCATCGAGCGCAAGCTAGGCGACGTGCGCAGCGCCAGACGCGATGTGGAGATCAGTCAGGGCAGGTTGACCGACAAGATGATGGACGAAAAGGTATGGCTGAAGGCCAGAGAGAAGTCGGCTTTCCGGTACCGGCAGGAGTTGCTGCTTCGGGAGCAGAATGAGCTGGACGAAATGGCGTCGGTCCGGTACGTATCGCCGGCCCATTCCTAGCTGCGCCGCAGCTGGCGGGTGTTGAGTATTTCCCGAGGAGGGGTGAAAGTGACGGAAGTTGAGGCTGAAAAAGGGTACAGCGGATGGGAACGGTTTTTATTTTTTATCGTGCCGATCCTGTTCACGGTACTGCTCCTCGGCGCATTGGTAGTTGTATTGAACGATGATCTGCGCAACAAAGCGCTCGCCCTGGGCAGCGAAATCCCGTTCGTCGGCTCCCTGCTGCCGAGTCCTCCGCAGACCGAGGAAGAGATCGCAGCAGAGAAGGAAAAGGCAGCAACGAAAAAAGACGACGATCAGCTCGGCGAGCTGCAAGCGCTGTTGCTCTCAAAAGAAGCCGAACTGACCGCAGCAACGACCGCAGCCGCCAAGGCCGAGGAGTTGGCGAGCAACCTCCAGCGCGAGGTCGATCAATTAAAGCGGGTGAGCGAAGAGCAGCAGCTCGACGATCAAGCCTATACGGACAATATTAAAAGCCTGGCTAGCATGTATGCGCAGATGACGCCAAGCAAGGCGGCGCCGATCCTGCAGAGCATGACCACCGACGAAGCGGTGCTTATCCTCGGCGCGTTGCGGCCGGAGGACCGGGTACGGATCATGGAGAAGCTGACGCCGACGTTTGCGGCCGATGTCACTGCCAAGATGAAGGACGCGATCCCGGCGAAGGATCAGCAGATCGCCGCATTGCAGGCGCGTCTGGAACAGCAAGCCCAAGCTTCGTCGCCGCCGACGACACAGCTCGATGAGGCGCAGCTGAGCGCTACCTTCTCCACCATGGATGCGAAAAGCGCAGCCGAGCTGCTGCTGAAGATGGCGGATCTGAGCCCGAGCAAGGTGTTGCGGATCTTGAATGCGGTCAATGCGAATGCCAGATCGTCGATCGTCGCCGAGATGTCTTCGCAGAACAAGGAAATAACGGCGCAACTGGTAGCGAAGCTAATGCCGGGCTAGACGGACGCCGAGATAGAGGATGAAAGGAGGTGAAACATAATGAATATGAGTGCAATACCAGCACCGATGGTCATCTCCACCGAAGCGGGGGCGCAAGGTCAGTCGACAGGCCAGGGCGCGGCGAGTAACAGCGGCTTCGCAGGCGTGCTCACGCAGGTCGGCTCGTCCACACCATCCACGGTCTCAGCGACCGCGACGACCGGGAGCAACATGTTCTTGCTGAATCTGCCCCAATGGCAGTTGCCCATAACTGAAGGCGAGGTAGGCGGATTGCTGCAGCTGCTGGTACAGCAAATGCGGTACAGCGACGAGGATGCCGCAGAGCTGGCTCCGGCGGAGCAATCGCAATATGAAGCGGTCATGGAGGAAATCCAGGCGCTGCTCATCGCGATGGGGATGATGTCGCCAGAGCAGACGGGCACGTCAGGCGTCGCGACCGAGTCGCCCGACGCTGCGGACGCGGGCGGACAGCCTGCAACCGAAGCGCTGCCGATAGATCGTCACCAAGCGGTGCTGAAGGCGGTAGCTGCGCTGCTCGATCAGGGCGATCCTGCTACGCGACAATGGTTCCGATCGGCAGTCGAGCCGCAGCTGACGAAGCTGCAGGAGCTGCTGGGTAGACAAGCGTCGACGAATCCATCGCAGAATGTAACCGAGATCCAGGTGGATCAGAAGTCGACTTCGCTGCAACCGACCTCGGTCATCCATGCAGGATCTCACCTTCAGCGGTTGAATCAGTGGTCTGCTCCGGCTGCTGCACTGGCGGTATCCCAACAAGCAGAAGCCGCTCCGACTGAAGAGTTGGCAGAACCAACCGCGAAGGTGGACAATGGTCACACCATGACCGCCACGCTGCAGGACCAGGTGCGCTGGCAGCCGCAGCAGTTGAGGCCGCTCGTGCCGCAGCCTGTGCCGGTAGCGCAGTTCGCCGATACGATGAGCGGCATGGTCATGAAGCAATTCGATGTGACGACCGTCAATGGCATTTCTGAAGCGCGCATCTCGTTGTTCCCCGAGCATCTGGGACAAGTCGACGTGAAGATTACGATCGTCGGCGGTCAGTTGACGGCGATGTTCACGGCGGAAAACGGAATGGCTCGCGAATTGCTGGAGAACAGCATGCATCAGCTTCGCGGAGCCTTGCAGCAGCAAGGGCTGCAGGTCGAGCGGCTGCAGGTGACGCAGAGCGATCAACCGCAGCAGCAGACGTTCCAAGAGCAGCGTCAACCCGGCTCCGGTCAGCAGCATGCCTCCTCCGAGCAGCACAAGTCGCCGCGCGCCAGCGCAGCCGAAGACAGCTTTGAAGAAGAGCTGAGCCATGAGGCGATACGGCAAGAGCTGGATTACGGCAGCGGCATTAATGTAACGGCCTAGAACGGAGGGGATCGTCAATGGCAGACATTCAAGGAACGAAAAATATTTGGCCTGTCTATAGCAAAAACAACGTGTCGTTGACGAAGCCGAAGGACGACACGCTCGGCAAGGACGACTTCCTGAAAATCCTCATTACCCAGTTGAAATATCAGGACCCGATGCAGCCGATGCAGGATCGCGACTTCATCGCCCAGATGGCGCAATTCTCCTCGGTGGAGCAGATGATGAACATGGCCAAGGAAATGACCTATCTGCGCAATAACATGGGGACGGCCTCCAGCATGATCGGCAAAACGATCGAATGGAGCGAAATCGCCGAAAACGGCCAAAGCGTCCGCTACACGGGTGAGGTGAGCGCGATCGTCATGAAGGAAGGCATCCAGTACGCGCAGGTGGGCGAATGGTTCGTGCCTGTCGAGGAGATCGAGACGATCACTGTAGCTGGCGCAAGCGAGGGAGTTGATCCTGATGCATGAGTCGATGCGAATAGGGCAGCTGTTCCCGACGCAGTCCGCTCCGCTCGGCGTCAAACCAACGACTGCCAGACCGGCGGCTGGAACGACCGAATTCAAAAAGCTGCTGGATGAGACGGAGCTGCGATTCAGTCACCATGCTGAGGTGCGGATGAAGCAGCGCGGCATTACGCTAAAGCCCGAGCAGCTCGAGAGCATCAAATCGGCGATTGATCAGGCAGAGGCCAAGGGAGCTACAGACTCGCTGGTCATGATGAAGGATTTGGCAATGATCGTCAATGTGCCGAGTCGAACCGTGGTGACGGCGATGTCCGGCCAATCGATGCAGCATCATGTTTTTACCCAGATCGACAGCGCAGTTGTCATTCCCTAAAAGAAAACGGGCTGGACCTTACGAGGGGGCCCGGGACTGCGGACCGATTGAAGCAGTCCAAGAGCGACACCAACATTTAAACCATAGGAGGCAGATTCCTTTATGTTGAGATCAATGTACTCCGGCGTGTCCGGCATGCGAGGCTTTCAGACCAAGCTTGATGTGATCGGCAACAATATCGCAAACGTCAATACAGTCGGCTTTAAGGCCGGACGGGTGATGTTCAAGGATATCCTGAGCCAGACCGTAGCTGGCGTGACAGCGCCGGTAGAGGGGGAGACCGGCGGCGTTAATGCCAAACAAATCGGTCTCGGCGTGACGATCTCTGCGATCGATACGGTGCATACTCCGGGCAGCGCCATGACGACGAATGTGCCGACCGACCTGAGGATCGACGGCGACGGCTTCTTCGGCGTCAAGGTGAACGAGGATCAAGAGACGCCGTTCCTGACGCGCGCTGGCGACTTCAAGCTCGACGCCAGTCGGCAACTCGTCAATAGCGACGGATTGTTCGTCGTCGATGCGGAGGGCGCCATCATTACGCTCGACGAAGCGGTGACGAGCTTCTCGATCTCCAGCAACGGCAATATTATCGCCGTCAATGCCGATGGCACGACCGAGCCGACAGACATCTTCATCGGCGTAGCGGTGGTAACCAATCCAGGCGGACTCGAGAAGATCGGCGGCAATCTGTACCGTGTCACGCCTAATGCCATAGCTGGCGGTGAGTTCGAAATGGGTGCTGCCAACGACGTTGAGGCCGGCTCCGGCGCCATCGTCCCTGGCCAGCTCGAGATGTCCAACGTCGATCTGACCAGCGAATTCACAGAGATGATCGTCGCGCAGCGCGGGTTCCAGGCGAACTCCCGCATCATCACGACGTCGGATGAGGTGCTGCAGGAGGTCGTCAATCTGAAACGTTAATCGTAAAAGCTCGATCAAAGGCTGAGGCGGTCCGCCGCCTCGCCTGATTTTACAGGGGGAAGATCATGATAACTGTAACGCGTCTGAATCACTCCAAGCTGACCGTCAATGCGCTGCTGATCGAGCTCGTGGAGGAAGTGCCGGATACGCTCATCACGCTGACGACCGGCAAGAAGTTTCTGGTTCTTGAGAGCGCCGAGCAAGTCATCGAACAGGTACAGACTTACCTCCGCGCCATTGGTGTAAATGCAGCTTCAATAAAAAGCAATCTCACGGAGGAGTAGACGCGATGAAACGAATGTTGCCTTGGCTCATTACCATTTTGCTATCCATCACCCTCATTGCCATCGTTGCTGTTTTTCTGTACAACCAGTTTCTTAATCCAAGCTCGGCTTCCCCAGCGGAGCAAGCGGCAAACAGCGTGCAGGATGTGAAGCCGAATCAGCTGAGCGCCGATAAGCGGGTGGAGCTGACGTCAGAGATTACGGGCATTCGGACGAATCTGTCCGAGCTGAACTTCCTTGTACAGATGAGCTTTGCGTTCCAACTGGACTCGAAAAAAACAAAAGAAGGCTTCGACAAAATTAAAGAGATTGAAATTAAACCGATCATCGTCCGCACGCTGGCAGACATGTCGTCAGAGCAGATGCAAGGCTCCAAAGGCAAGGATGAGCTGGCTACCCGTCTGCTGAACACGATTAATCCAATCCTGCCCGAAGGCGGCAAGCTGACCAAAGTCGAGATTACGGAATTTTTCATGCAGCGTATCTAATGAAAGGAAAGACCGTCTTCTTAACGTAAGAGGAGGAGAGAAAATGGTTGATGTCTTATCGCAAAATGAAATAGATGCGCTTCTGGCGGCTCTCTCTTCCGGCGAGATGGATGCGGAGGAGCTCAAAAAAGAAGAGACGCAAAAGAAGATCAGAGCTTACGACTTCAAACGCGCCGTTCGCTTCTCCAAGGATCATATTCGCAGCCTGACGCGCATTCACGAGAATTACGCCCGGTTTTTGACGACCTATTTCTCGGCCCAGCTGCGCACCTTCGTCCAGATCAGCGTCGTGCAGGTGGAGCAGCTGCCTTATGACGAGTTTATCCGCTCGATTCCAAAGATGACGATACTGAACATTTTTGAGGCGGAGCCGCTCGAAGGGAGAATGGTGCTGGAGGTACATCCCAATGTCGCCTTTGCCATGCTGGACCGGCTGTTAGGCGGTCAAGGCACCGCGCCGTCCAAAATTACGGCGCTTACCGAGATCGAGACGATGGTCATGGAGCGGATATTCAGCCGCGCTTTCGAGAGTCTCCAGGAGGCATGGCGTACGATCATCGATCTGTCGCCGCGTCTCGAAGCGCTGGAGACCAATCCGCAGTTTATGCAGATTGTTTCTCCCAATGAGACCATTGCCCTGATCTCGTTAAGCACCAAAATCGGCGAAACGACGGGGATGATCAATCTGTGTATCCCGCATGTCGTCATCGAGCCGATCATGTCGCGTCTCTCGGTGCACCACTGGTTCGTCTCGCAGAAAAAAGCGAGAGCGCCGGAGGAAGTCGAAATGCTGGAAGCACGGGTGCACAAAGCGAAGCTGCCCGTCGTCGCCGAGCTTGGCACGTCGTCGTTGTCTGTGCAGGAGTTCCTGGGGTTAGCTGTCGGCGATGTCATCTCCTTGAAGAAGCATGTGGATGAAGGACTGCATATCAAAGTCGGCGACAAGTTGAAGTTTATCGGCAGTCCGGGCTCGGTCAAGGACAGACTGGCTGTGCAGATAGACGAGATTGTGAGCGAAGGAGTGGAAGAGGATTATGACGAGTAAGGACTATCTCTCTCAGGAAGAGATCGATGCTCTGCTGCGCCAGTCTGCCGGTGAATCGGAAGAGACGTCGGTCAGCTCGGAAGTAAGCGAAATCGACGCCTACATAAGCGAGATGGAGCAGGATGCGCTCGGCGAGATCGGCAATATCACTTTCGGCAGCGCGGCTACGGCGTTATCGACGCTGCTGGGCCGCAAAGTCGATATTACAACGCCCAAAGTGTCGATCATCAAACGCGAGGATCTGGACACGGAGTTTCCGAAGCCGCATGTGGCGGTGCACGTCCATTATGTCGATGGCTTCCAGGGCATCAACTCGCTCGTCATCAAGACGCGCGACGCGCAAGTGATCGCCGATCTGATGCTGGGCGGGGAAGGGGATGTGACTACCGCGCAAGAGCTGAACGAGATCCATATCAGCGCCGTCCAGGAAGCGATGAACCAGATGATGGGCTCGTCGGCGACGTCGATGTCGACCATCTTCAACCGGTTCGTCAATATTTCGCCGCCGGGCATTGATATTCTTGATGTGAACAGCGGAGAAGGGGTCAACAATCTGCCCCCGGTCGATGTGTTCGTCAAGATTTCATTCTCGCTGAAAATCGGCGATCTGATCGATTCGACAATTATGCAATTGTTGCCGGTTTCCTTTGCCAAGGAGCTGGTATCGACGTTGATGGGAAGCGCAGGAATTACAGAGGAGGCCGCCACGGCAGCCTACAGCGAGCCGGCCGCTCCGGTGGAACAGCCGGTTGATTACGCGCCGCCAGCGCCCAGCGCGCCGCCTGCCGCCGCACAACAGCATCAGCAACAGCAGCAACCTGCGATGCCGCCAGAGCAAGCGCAGACGCCGCCTTATTACCCGGAGGGACAGCCTTACGGGGCGCCGATGATGCCTCCGCCGGGACCGCACACCTATGGCGGAGGGCTCAATCGCAACACTAATGTGCAGCCGGTGCAGTTTGCCAACTTCCAAGGCCCGTCGTATGCGCAAGGGGATGAGACGAACCTAAATTTATTGCTCGACATTCCTCTCAAAGTAACGGTAGAATTAGGAAGGACACAAAAGCAAATCAAGGATATACTTGAGCTGTCCCAAGGCTCCATCATTGAGCTGGACAAGCTGGCTGGCGAACCGGTTGACATTCTCGTCAATAACAAGCTGATTGCCAAAGGGGAGGTCGTTGTTATCGATGAGAATTTCGGTGTTCGGGTAACAGATATTGTCAGTCAGTGGGATCGCATACAAAAATTACAATAACATCTAGGAGGAAGAAGAACGATGGCAAACCGCATTTTGATCGTAGACGACGCTGCATTTATGAGAATGATGATCCGGGACATTCTGACGAAAAACGGCTACGAGGTCGTCGGCGAAGCGCAAGACGGCGCACAGGCGGTGGAGAAATACAAAGAGCTTAAGCCGGATCTGATCACGATGGATATTACGATGCCTGAGATGGACGGCATCTCGGCGCTGAAGGAAATCAAAAAAATGGATGGCAACGCCAAGGTCATCATGTGCTCGGCGATGGGCCAGCAAGCGATGGTTATTGATGCGATCCAGGCGGGCGCCAAAGACTTTATCGTCAAGCCGTTCCAGGCTGACCGGGTAATCGAAGCCATCAAGAAGACGCTCGGCGGCTAGGCCGTACGCTGATGCGCGCACCGGCGCTTCTGACCGGACTGTGGGCGGGCGGAGCCTGGACCGTCTTGCCGTCCTATGCAGCCTCGGCTTCTGTCCCGGACGGAGGCGGCGAGGAGCTGCCAGCGGAGCTGCTCACAGATACCAGCATGGCAGGCAGCTTGCTGTGGGTCATTGTCTCTCTGTTATTAGTTATCGGATTAATTATACTGTTTGTGAAGTTTTTATCCCAGCGCAGCCGAACTTTCGGCAGCAACCGCGCCATGCGCACGCTTGGCGGCGTCGGACTTGGTCCGAACAAGTCCTTGCAGGTTGTCGAACTCGGCGGCAAAGTGTACATACTCGGCGTGGGCGAGAATATCTCGCTGCTGGACAAGGTTGAGGACCCTGAGGAGGCGGAGGCATTGCTCGCCCAGTTGGAGCAGTCTCCGCCCGGAGCAGTCTCGCTGGGCGGTCTGCTCGGCCGCTTGCGTGGCCGGGCCGAGCAGCCTCAGCCCGGCGAAGAGCTGTGGCAGACGCCGGCTTCCTTCCAGGATGTGCTGGATGAGAAGCTGCAGCGTCAGGCTGAGCGCAAGCAGCAGGTCAGGACGCTGCTGGATGACTCTAAGCAAAGGGATCGGTTGGATGAATGAAGATAAAGCTGCTCTATACGACTGTTGCACTGCTGTTGCTGACGCTCGCGATGCCGACGCTAAGCTTCGCCGAGCCTTTGCCCGACATTAGCATCCAGATCGGGGAGGGCGATGGCCAGCCCGGCACTTCGGCGCTGTCGATCCTGCTCTTGCTGACCGTGCTCAGCGTGGCTCCGGCGATCCTGCTTATGATGACTTGCTTTACACGGATCGTTATCGTACTTGGCTTCGTCCGGACCTCGCTTGGCACCCAGCAGATGCCGCCCAACCAGGTGCTGATTGGCCTGGCGTTATTCCTGACTCTGTTCGTGATGGCGCCGACGCTATCCCAGGTGAACGAGGTCGCTTTGCAGCCCTATTTGAAGGGCGAGGTGACGCAGACGGAGGCGCTGGGGCAGGCGGCTGTGCCGATGAAGGAATTTATGGTCAAGCATACGCGCGAGAAGGATCTGATGCTGTTTCTGAACTATACCGGCACGGAGCGTCCTTCAAGCGTCGATGATATTCCAATTACGGTGTTGATTCCATCGTACGTGCTCAGCGAGCTGAAGACGGCCTTCCAGATGGGCTTCATGATTTTCATCCCGTTTTTGATTATCGATATGGTTGTCGCCAGCGTACTGATGGCGATGGGGATGATGATGCTTCCGCCGATCATGATCTCGTTGCCGTTCAAGATTTTGTTGTTCGTACTGGTCGATGGCTGGTATCTGGTTGTCCGGTCGCTGCTGCTTAGTTATAGCCCTTAAATTCAGTCCTTTCAGGGAGGGAACGCGTGATGAGTCCGGATTTTATCGTCGGTCTCGCGGGCCAAGCCGTCTACACGGTACTGAAAGCCTCTGCGCCGATGTTGATTCTTGGGTTGGCTGTTGGCTTGATCGTCAGCGTCTTCCAGGCGACGACGCAGATTCAGGAGCAGACGCTTGCTTTTGTGCCGAAGATTGTAGCGGTCCTGTTGGCGGTACTGTTGTTTGGGCCTTGGATTCTTAATGTGCTGGTCGATTTTACTTATAATCTTCTGAACAACTTGCACAACTATATCGGATAGGCTGTGGATCGATGGATCTCTTCCTACAGGCAGTGCCTATTTTTTTACTTGTTTTTTGTCGAATCACCTCATTTTTCGTCGTCGCGCCGATCTTTTCGACGCGTGGGGTGCCGGCGATGGCCAAGATTGGCCTCGGTTTTTTCGTCTCCTTGATGGTATTTCTGGCCATGGGTCAGGAGCAGATGCCCGCGCTTAATGCGGAATACCTGCTTGTCGTCATTCGGGAGATTCTGATCGGCTTGCTGCTAGGCTTTGTGGCCTATTTGTTTTTTACGATCGTGCAGACAGCAGGTAGCTTCATTGATTTGCAGATGGGATTCGGAATGGCCAATGTCATCGATCCGATGACCGGCGTGTCGACGCCGATGCTGGGCAATTTCAAGTTTATTCTGTTAATCCTGATCTTCCTGTCGATGAACGGCCATCATTATCTGCTGATGGCGATCATGCAGAGCTACGAATGGATCCCGCTCGGCAATGAGCTGTATGCCAAGATCAGTCAGGGCAATATCAGCACCTTCCTGGTCGAGACGTTTGCCTACACGTTTATGCTGTCGTTGCAGATGTCGGCGCCGCTTGTCGTCGCGATGTTTCTGACGGACGTCGGTCTCGGCTTTCTCGCCCGGACAGCGCCGCAGTTCAACGTATTCGTCATCGGCATTCCGCTCAAAATCTTGGTTGGCTTCCTCATCCTCGCCATGCTGATGCCAGGGATGGTCGCCTTGTTCGGCCAGATCTTCGAGCAGATGTTCCGAGCGATGGAACAATTGCTTCATCTCATCAGCGCAGATTCAGGGGGGACGACATGAGCAGGTATCGCTGGCAGTTGGACTTGCAGTTGTTCTCGCAGGAGAAGACCGAGAAAGCGACCCCCAAAAAGAAGCAGGAGTCCCGCAAAAAAGGCCAGGTTGCCAAAAGCATGGAAATTCCTGCTGCCTTGATCCTGCTGCTCACCGTACTAAGTTTCGTTATGTTAGGAGGTTATTATAAAGAACGGTTGCTCGGCATGCTTGGCTATGTGCTGGAGCATCAGCTGGTGATGCAAGTGACGCCGCAAAATGTGATGCCGCTTTTCTCGAGCCTGATTGTGAACGGATTGATCCTGCTCGCGCCATTGTTCCTGATCGTCATGGTCATTGCTTTGGCAGGCAATTACGCGCAGATCGGTTTTTTGTTTACTGGCGATCCGCTGAAAATGAAGTTTTCCAAGATTAACCCGATTGAAGGGTTCAAAAAAATTTTCTCGATGCGATCGGTGGTAGAGTTCCTCAAAAGCGTATTGAAGATGACCGTTATTGGCGTACTGGTCTATATTACGATATCGGGCGAGCTGGAAAATATTTTGCGATTGTCACAGGTGTCGGTAGATGCCATCTTTTCCTTTGCCGCATCGCTCACCTTGTCTCTGGGGCTAAAGATCGGCGGCGTCCTGCTCGGATTGGCCATCCTGGACTATATCTATCAACGTTATGATTACGAAAAAAACCTTCGCATGTCGAAGCAGGACATCAAGGATGAATACAAAAAAACCGAAGGCAATCCGGTCATCAAGGGCCGTATCCGCGAAAAGCAACGTCGCATGGCGATGCAGCGGATGATGCAAGAGGTACCGAAAGCCGATGTCATCATCACGAACCCGACGCACTTCGCGATCGCGCTCAAGTATGACTCGGGCGAGATGGAGGCGCCGGTCGTCATCGCCAAGGGGATGGACTATGTGGCGCAGCGCATCAAGGAGGTCGGCCGCGAGCATGGCATCGTGACGATGGAGAACAAGCCGCTGGCCAGAGCGCTCTATGACCGGACCGAGATCGGCGATGTCGTCCCGGCCGACCTGTTCCAGGCGGTAGCGGAAGTGCTCGCTTATGTATACAAGCTGAAACGCAAAACCAAATAGCGACGCCATCGTGAAGGGGAGGAGGAGAAGAGGATGAAGGTCAAAGATCTGACCATCCTGATCGGCATCATAGGCATCGTCCTGATGATGGTTATCCCGGTCAACGTGCATCTGCTTGATGTGCTGCTTATTATCAACATCTCGGCGGCGCTGATGATTTTGCTGATCGCCATGAACACGCAAAGCGCGCTGGAGTTTTCGATCTTTCCGGCGATTTTGTTGATTACGACCCTGTTCCGGCTGGCGCTCACCGTCTCGACGACCCGCAACATTCTGGCTGAGGCCAATGGCGGCAAAGTGGTCGCCACGTTCGGCAAATTCGTCGCTGGCGGCCAGGTGGCGATCGGCTTCATCGTCTTCCTGATCCTCGTCGTCGTTCAGTTCATCGTCATCACCAAAGGCTCGGAGCGCGTCGCGGAGGTGGCGGCGAGGTTCACCCTCGATGCGATGCCGGGTAAGCAGATGAGTATCGACGCCGACTTGAACGCCGGTCTCATCAACGAACAGCAAGCACGCGAACGGCGTCAAAAGATCGAACGCGAAGCGGACTTCTACGGCGCGATGGATGGCGCCTCCAAGTTTGTCAAAGGCGATGCGATCGCCTCGATCATCATTATGTTTATTAACCTGCTCGGCGGGTTTGTAATCGGTATGATGATCCATGGCATGGGATTTACCGAAGCGCTGGAGCAATATTCGATCATGACGATCGGCGACGGTCTCGTCAGCCAGATCCCGGCGCTCCTGATCTCCACGGCTGCCGGTCTGATCGTCACCCGCGCCGCCTCCGAGGGCAATCTGGCGTATGATCTGACCAGCCAGGTGATGAGGTATCCGAAGCTGCTCTACATCGTCGCTGGCACGATCACGTTGCTCGGTCTTGCGACGCCGATCGGTCCTGTGGCGACCTTGCCGCTGGCAGGGGTGCTCGTATTCGCCGGATGGAAGATGTCCGGCAATCTGAACAAGCGCCAGCAGGAGGAGGAGCTGATGGAGGAGGAACAGCAGATCGAGGAGGTCCGCAGTCCGGAGAGCGTCATCAGTCTGCTGCAGATCGATCCGATCGAGTTCGAATTTGGCTATGGCCTGATCCCGCTGGCCGATACGCAGCAGGGAGGCGATCTGCTTGACCGGATCATCATGATCCGCAGGCAATGCGCGCTCGAGCTCGGCATCGTCGTCCCGGTCATCCGGATCCGCGACAATATCCAGCTGAGGCCCAATGAGTATGTCATCAAGGTGAAGGGCAATACCGTCGCCAAAGGCGAGCTGCTGCTCGGCCATTACCTGGCGATGAGCCCAGGCTTTGACGACGACTCGATCATCGGCATCGAGACCAAGGAGCCGGCGTTTGGACTGCCGGCGCTCTGGATCGACGAGGTGACCAAGGAACGCGCCGAGCTGTCGGGCTACACCGTCGTCGACCCGCCGTCCGTCGTCGCCACCCATCTGACGGAAGTGATCAAGAAGCATGCGCACGAGCTGCTCGGTCGTCAGGAGACGAAGGCGCTCGTGGACAATCTCCGCGAGTCCTATCCGGCGCTCGTCGAGGAGCTGATCCCGTCGGTGCTGGCGATCGGCGACGTGCAGAAGGTGCTGGTGAAGCTGCTGAAGGAAAAGATCTCGATCCGGGATCTCGTGACGATCTTCGAAAGTCTCGCCGATCACGGCCATTACACCAAGGACCCGGATATCCTGACGGAATATGCGCGTCAGGCGCTGTCCCGCCAGATTACGAACCAATACTCGGCAGCCGGCGACACGCTGCGAGTCATCACGGTCGGCCCTTCGTTGGAGAAGAAGATCGCCGAGTCGGTGCAGCAGTCGGAGCAAGGCAGCTATCTCGCGCTCGACCCGCTGTCGTCGCAGCAGATCTACTCCAAGCTCAATGAGCAGGTGAGCCGACAGCTGCAGTCGGGACAGCAGCCGATCGTGCTCGCATCGCCGACGATCCGGATGTACCTCCGTCAGATTATCGAGCGGACGATGCAGGATATCCCGGTGTTGTCTTACAGCGAGCTGGAGCCGAGCGTTGAAGTCCAAAGCGTCGGGGTGGTGAATCTATGAGAGTGAAACGTTATATCGTCAACACCGTGCCTGAAGCGCTCCCGGTCATCCGCAGCGAGCTGGGCAAGGACGCAGTCATCCTCGGCACCAAGGAAATCTACGTTGGCGGCTTTATGGGGATGTTCCGCAAGAAGAAGATGGAGGTTATCGCTGCCGTCGAGAGCGAGTCTCCGACGAATCCGCCGCCGCGCACAACAGCCAAAGGAACGGCAACCGCCGCCTATACGAGCGGAAAAGCGGCGACAGCCGCTGCGCCTGGCTCGGCGATCCGTCCGGAGCCGCCGGTCAAGCCTTCGGCGGCCGAGGCTTTGCCATCGACTGACAGCCCCTCCGCTGCGGCGCTGGAGCCGGTCGAACGACCGCTGGTCCCAAGGGAGCAGGTCGCTCGCCCGTCGATCGCAGATGACGACGGACAGCGTCTATTAATGGAAGAGATCCGCGAGATGAAGCAGATTGTCAGTCAGTGGTCCAAGCGGCAGACGGCCGAACCGCTGCCCGAACCGCTTTGCTTGCTGCAACAGCGGCTGACGGAGCAGGAGGTGGCGGAGACGTGGATCGAGAGACTGCTCGCCGAGATTCAGGCCGACCCGGCTTATGCAGAGGATGCCTCGCTCTCGTCCTGCTGGGCGATCGCTTCACGGCTGCTACTCGAATGGCTGACGGCGCATGTGGATGCCGGGATCGACGAGCAGGTGCGGATTATCCAGTTCGTCGGACCGACCGGCGTCGGCAAGACGACGACCATCGCCAAGCTCGCCGCCGACCAGACGTTGCGCAACAAGCGTAAAGCGGGGTTTATCACCTCCGACACCTATCGGATCGCAGCTGTCGATCAGCTTCGCACCTATGCCAATATTCTCAACGTGCCGATGGAGGTCGTCTTCTCTCCGGCCGAGCTGAGCAAGGCATTCAGCCAGCTTGCAGATCGCGATCTGATCATGGTCGATACGGCGGGGCGCAACTTCCGCAATACGCTCTATGTATCCGAGGTGAACAGCCTGCTGCAGGCAGGGGAGGATTGCCTGACCTATCTGGTGCTTAGTCTGACCAGCAAGTCGAGGGACATGGCTGCGGTCGCCGAGCAATTCGCCACCTATGGTGTCGAGCGGGTTATCTTTACGAAGCGGGACGAGACGGATACGATCGGGACCATCCTGAATGTCGTGCTGGCGTATAGTTACAAAGTCGCATTTATCGCCAACGGCCAGACGGTGCCGGACGATATCGATCCATTCCGGCCGGACAACTTTGTTCAACAGCTATTGGGGGAGATTCCCGATGAATGACCAGGCCCAGACCTTACGCAATATGGTGCTCGTCCATGACGACCCGGCTGCGCAGCGGCCGACGCGTATCGTCACGGTGACGAGCGGCAAGGGCGGTGTCGGCAAGTCGAACTTCAGCCTGAACTTTGCGCTGGCGTTGCAACAGACGGGCAAACGCGTGCTCGTCTTCGACGCCGATATCGGCATGGCTAACATCGACGTGCTGATGGGCCGAAGCTCCACCTACAGCTTGTATCATCTGCTGAAGCGGGAGAAGACGATCTGGGAGATCGTGCAGGAGGGGCCTCAGGGCTTGCATTATATCGCCGGCGGTTCGGGCTTCCGCGACCTGCTGGAGCTCGGCTCCGAGGAGCTGGATTACTTCAGCGAGCAGATCGGCAAGCTGCATGGTCATTACGACCTGATCCTGTTCGATACGGGCGCAGGTCTGTCCAAGGAAACGGTGCGATTCATTACCTCGGCCCAAGAAACGCTCGTCGTGACGACGCCGGAGCCGACTTCGATTACCGATGCGTACGCGCTCATCAAGATGGTCCACAGCATGGAGGAGCCGGTCGCGTTCAAGCTCGTCATCAATCGCGCTGCGGATCGCAAGGAGGGCAAGCATACCGCCGACAAGATCGCGCTGGTAGCCAGACAATTTCTGCAGACTGATATTCCGCTGCTCGGGATTGTCCCTGACGACAGCCAGGTGCCCAAGGCGGTCAAACGGCAGGTGCCGTTCTCGATCGCCTTTCCGGACGCCGCCGCCTCCAGGGCCATCCACGATCTGGCGCGTCATTTTGTCCAGGGCTCGGTAGCGGACGTCGACGATTCGTCGCCCGGCGGAGGCGTCAAAGGATTTTTACTTCGTATGTTCAGTCGCAAAACCTGATCCTTTGAGAAGATTGGAGGGAGCCGCGAATGACACCACACCGTGTGCTCGTCGTCGATGACTCGCCTTTTATGCGCAAGATTATTACCGATCTGATCGTCCGCAACCGCGATTATGCGGTCGTCGCCACCGCCAAGACAGGAGCGGAAGCGGTGGAGGCGGCGAGACTGTGGAAGCCGGATATCATCACGATGGACCTCGAAATGCCAGAGATGAACGGGCTCGACGCCCTAAGAAGAATCATGGCGATCCAGCCGACGCCGATCATCATGCTCGCAGGCATCAGCGAGGACAACACGACCGAGACGATCAAAGCGCTGCAGCTTGGCGCCTTTGACTTTATCCGCAAGCCTTCCGGCGACGGCGCGACGAGCATCGAAAAGGTTGCCCAGCAGCTCCAGGACAAGCTGCGAGCCGCGATGTCCGTCAAGGCCAAGGCTGCTCGACTGGCTGGTTCGACAGCGCGTCTGCCAGAGCCGCCGTCTCGTCCGTCGCCGCCGCGCGCAAAACCGGCTCCGCCTCAAGTCCCGTTACGCCCGATTACAGCTGCGCCGCCGGCGCCGCCCGAATCGGCGCCGCTCGAGAAGTCCAGTCCAGGCGGAGCGAGGAAGCAGACGGACAAGCCGACCTACAGCGTGTTCAGTCATATCGTGGCGATCGGCACCTCTACAGGAGGTCCGCGGGCGCTTCATGAGGTCATCTCTTCGTTGCCCGCAGGGTTCGCCGCTCCGGTGCTGGTCGTCCAGCACATGCCGCCGCGCTTTACCCGCTCGCTGGCAGATCGCCTCGATTCGTTCAGCGAGGTGCTCGTCGTCGAAGCGGAGCAAGGGATGCGGGTCAGAGGCGGGACCGTCTATATCGCTCCTGGCGGATTCCATATGGAGCTGGCCAAGGACCTGAGCGGTTATTACATACATTTGCATGAAGAAGCGCCCAGGCACGGGCATCGCCCCTCCGTGGATACGATGTTCGAGTCGCTGATCCCCCGCACCGAATTAAAACGTCATGCCGTCTTGATGACGGGCATGGGCAGCGATGGCGCAATCGGCATGAAGCAGTTGCTGGCGCACGGCGCCGTCTCGGCAGTCGCCGAGGCTGAGGAAACCTGCGTCGTCTATGGCATGCCGCGTTCGGCGATCGAGCGGGGCGCCGTGACTAAGGTATTGCCGTTGACGCAGATTGCCCGGCATCTGGTAGGGCTCGTCGACTGAGCGGCGGCCTGACCGTTAGTCCGTAGCAAGATCATCCCAACAGGAGGTGTACTGGAATGGATATGAATGCGTATCTGTCGATGTTTATCGACGAGTCCAACGATCATCTGCAGTCGCTCAACGAGAATTTGCTTCGCCTCGAGAGCGAGCCCGAAGACCTTAGCATCGTGCAAATCATCTTCCGCTCGGCTCATACCCTCAAAGGCATGTCAGCCACCATGGGGTATGAAGACCTTGCCTCGCTCACGCACGAGATGGAAAATGTGCTCGACCTGGTGCGCAACAGCAAACTGAAGATGGACAACTTCATCTTCGATACGTTGTTCAAAGGGCTGGACGCGTTGGAATCGATGGTGCAGGACATCGTCGGCGGCGGTACCGGCAAAGCCGACGTAAGCAGTATCGTCCAAGCGCTGCAATCGATCGTCAAGGGCGATTACAGCAAGCCGGCCGAGTCTGCGGGTAGTGCCGGCAACAATAACGCAGGCGGAGGCGCGGGCGGACTCGACGAGTTCCAGACGTCGATCATGCAGCAGTCGATGGAGAGCGGTCACAATGTGTACCATATCCAGGTTACGGTCCGCGAGGATTGCGTGCTGAAAGCGGCGCGGGCGTACATGGTATTCGATGTGCTCGAGCGCGGCGGCGAAGTCATCAAGTCGGAGCCTTCCGTCGAACAGCTGGAGCAGGAGAAGTTCGATCGGGAATTCATCGTCTTCTACATCTCCCAGCTCTCGGCAGAGGAGCTGCAGTCCCAGATTCAGACCGTCTCGGAGATCGAGAGCGCCTCGGTGACGCTGCTCGATGCCGAATCGCTCTCGCTGCTAGCCAAGCCGTCGCTGCCGGCCGCGCCGCAGCCGCAAGAGATCGAGGCGAGCGCAGAAGCGGCCGGCCAAGTCGTTGCAGCTCGATCGCAGAGCGCAGCGACGGCTGCGCCGGCGGCGGTTAGCCGGACGATTCGCGTCGATATCGACAGGCTCGACACGTTGATGAACCTGTTCAGCGAGCTGCTGATCGATCGGGTCCGCCTGGAGCAGCTGGCCGGTGAGATCCGGCGCAACGATCTGATCGAGACGGTTGAGCATATGGCCCGCGTGAGCGGCGACCTGCAGAACATCGTCCTCAAGCTGCGCATGGTGCCGGTCGACTCGGTGTTCAACCGGTTTCCCCGGATGGTCCGCGATCTGGCCAAGTCGCTTGATAAAAAGATCGATCTCGTCATTGCAGGCGCCGAGACCGAGCTGGATCGTACGGTCATCGACGAGATCGGCGACCCGCTCGTCCATCTCATCCGCAACTCGCTTGATCACGGCATCGAGCAAGTTGCTGACCGCGCAGCCGCAGGCAAGCCGGAGACGGGCACTGTGCATCTGCGCGCTTATCATAGCGGCAACCATGTCTTCATCGAGATCGAGGATGACGGCAAGGGCATCAACCGCGATACGGTACTGAAGATCGCCATCAAAAACGGCGTCATCGCGCCCGAGCAGGCGGACAGCATGAGCGACGAGGAAGTGTATATGCTGCTCTTCGCGCCGGGCTTCAGCACAGCGGACAAAATATCGGACATCTCCGGACGCGGCGTCGGTCTCGATGTCGTGAAGTCCAAGATCTCCTCGCTGGGCGGCCATGTGAGCGTCACCTCTACATTGGGCAAAGGGACACGCTTCTCGATCCAGCTGCCGCTGACGCTGTCGATCATCTCGGCGATGCTGATCAAGCTCGGCTCTGAAAAATACGCGGTGCCGCTGTCGTCGATTGTCGAGACCGCGATCATCAAGCGCGAGTCGATCCGCAATATTCACGGCAACCGGATGATCGAGTTCCGCGGCGCGATTATCCCGATTTTGTCCTTAAGCCGAATTTTGGAATCGCCGGACTTCTCCGAGGATCAGGAGGAGGAATCCGAGGTGGTCATTATTCGCAAAGGCGAAAAATGGGCCGCCGTCATCGTCGACGATTTTATCGGGCAGAGCGAGATCGTCCTGAAGTCGCTCGGCAATTACTTGACAGGCATCGAAGCTGTCTCCGGCGCAACGATCCTGGGCGATGGTCAAGTCGCACTCATCATCGATCCGAACGCACTTATCAAATAGGAGGGTATGCACATGGGCGAGGAATTAAAGGTCATCGTTTTTGCACTGGAGACCGAGGAATACGGCATCGAGGTAGATAAAGTCCGGACGATCGAGCGGATGATGCCGATTACGCGCGTTCCCAAAACCGCCGATTTCATCAAGGGCGTTATCAATCTGAGAGGCGTCGTCATTCCGGTCATCGATCTGCGCGGCCGCTTCGGACTGGGCGAGACGGAGCCAACCGAAAACTCGCGGATCATCATCGTCGCCGTCAATGATCTGGAGGTGGGCTTTATCGTCGATGCGGCCAACGATGTTATCGACATCGACTCGGATACGATCGATACACCGCCTGAGGTGGTCGGCGGCATCAAGGCCAAGTATCTGCGAGGCGTCGCGAAGCTCGGCGACGGTCGCCTGCTAGTCATGCTTAATCTGTCTGAGGTGCTGAACAAGAGCGAGATTATTCGTCTCGAGCATCTTGAGGAATAGACCGTGAATGACTTTCATAAGCTTCACGACTTCAAGCTGGATGTGCTCAAGGAAGTAGGCAATATCGGAGCAGGCAATGCCGCCACTGCGCTTTCCCGATTGCTCGACAAGCCGATCGATATGACGGTGCCGCGCGTCAGTCTGATTCAATTTGACGAGATCGCCGAGCGGGTCGGCGGCTCGGAGCAGGTCGTTGTCGCCGTCTTCTTGCGGGTGGAGGGCGAGGCTCCGGGCAATCTGTTTTTTATTATCGAACAAAAGTCGGCCAAGGCGATGTTGAACACGTTGCTCTCCATTCAGGTGGAGAACGAGGAAGGATACACGGAGATGGAGTATTCGGCGCTCTCGGAGATTGGCAATATATTGGCGGGCTCATACCTGTCATCGTTAGCTGATTTCACCAAGCTCTCGATGATGCCGACCGTGCCTTCGATTGCCGTCGATATGGCCGGCGCCATCCTCAGCTTCGGATTGTTACAGCATGGACAGATGGGAGACAGCGCGCTGCTCATCGACACGGCGTTTCTGGAGGGCGGGGAAGCGATGGAGGGGCATTTTTTCCTCATCCCCGATCCCGAATCCTTCGGTAAAATCTTCCAGGCACTGGGCGTGCCGAACGAATGACAATCGAACAGAAGTTAATCAAGGTAGGGATGGCCGATCTGGGAACGGCAGTAGAAGGGGAGGTCATCCGTACGACCGGACTCGGCTCCTGCGTCGGCCTGACCTTGTATGACCCTAGGACCCGTCTAGCCGGTCTTGCTCACATCATGCTGCCGACGTCGTCGATTGCCCGGGAGTCCACTGTCAATATTGCCAAATATGCGGACACCGCTGTTCCCGAGCTGATCCGAAGATTGGTCTATGCGGGAGCTGCTGCGGATCGACTGGTGGCCAAGATGGCTGGCGGGGCCCAGATGTTTGCCTTTGCCGGCCAATCCGAAACGATGCGGATCGGACCTCGCAACGTGGAGTCCTGCAGGCTTGCTTTATTGCACTATGCCATCCCGATCATCGGCGAGGACACCGGCGGCAATTATGGCCGCACGATCGAGCTCGACTGCAGCAGCGGCGTCCTGTCGATCCGCAGCGTTCAATACGGCTCAAAGGAGTTGTGAATGTGGTTGGCTCGATACGATGGAATGTTGTATTGTCGGCGATCGGCGCTATACTGACGATGCTGTTCTCGAGCGGCGTCAACGGATTGGCCGTGACGATGCTGCGTGGATTGTATGCGGCGATCGCATTTTTCATATTAGCTTATCTATTGCGTCTGGCGCTGGGGTTGATCATCGGGCCGCAGTCGTCGCCTGCACAGGCGGATGCAGCAGATGGCCGAGGCACTGTGCTGGACATGGCTACGCCGGATGATGAGGACGATCTGAACCGCTTGTTACGCGTCCAGATGGAGGATAGCGGCTCGGACGAGGCGAGTGCGGCGCCGGAGCAAGTCGAAGCGTTCCGGCCTTTGTCGCCGCCCAAGCTGGTGTCGAAGCAACAGAATCCCGAGCAGTTGGCCGATGCGCTGCGCAAGCTCAAGGATTCGGACGAGGACAACTGACGACGAGCTTGCGATAGACTCCCAACGACGGATATCGTCCATACAATGACAAGCTGATCTCCGGTGAGGCTTCAGGAGGGTGAGACGATGAATGAACAAAAATCAAAACCGCCGCACTTGTCCAACATCGACGTGTGGCAACGATTCAAGAAACACAATCATCTCGAGTCCAAAAAACAATTGATCGAGCAATACCTTCCACTGGTGGATTATGTCACGAACCGGATGGCTATTGGCTTGCCCAAAAATGTATCCAAAGACGACCTCGCCAGCAACGGCGTTATGGGTTTGATCGACGCCATCGAAAAATTCGATTATGAGCGGGGCTTACAATTCGAAACCTACGCATCCTGGCGAATCCGAGGCGCGATGATCGATGGCCTGAGACAAGGCGATTGGGTGCCGCGTTCGGTTCGCGAGAAGGCGAAAAAAATAGAAGAAGCTTACCAGCATCTTGAACAGCATTATCTGCGCTCGGTGACGGACGCCGAGATCAGCAGCTACCTGCAAGTAAGCGAAAAAGAATTTGTACATATGCTGCAAGAAATCGCGGTGACGACGGTATGCTCGCTCGAGGATCCGATCCGCGAGGAGGATGCGGAGACGCGCTTGTCGATGCTGGTCGACGAGAAAGCCAAAAATCCGGATTACAAAGTGCATGAGCAGTATATGAAAGATTCCATCGTAAAGGGGATTGAGCGGCTTACCGAAAAAGAGCGGATCGTCATCTCGCTATTTTATTACGAGGAGTTGTCTTTAAGCGAAATTGCCGAGGTCATGTCGCTTTCTCCCTCACGAATCTCACAACTTCATTCCAAGGCGATTCTCCGCTTGCGCGGGGCAATGGACAAGTATCGAAACCAATTGATGGAGTATTAGGAGGGAGATCTCGATGGTAATGAAGGGGGACCAGGGACTGGATTCCTGTCTGGCAGTTGAAATCGCGCAAGACAAATTGTCCGCTTATGTGGTCGTGCATCGTCTGGAAGAGGGGATGGAATGCACCTTGCCGGAGCTGGAAAAATGGTTGAGGTCGCATGGCATTGCGTACGGAATCGATCTGGGGATGCTGACGCAACTGGCGGCCAATCTGCATAGCCATCAGGGTAAGAAATACGCGATCGCAAGCGGCGAGCCGCCGCAGAGCGGCGAGGACGGAGTCATCCAGTTCGTTTATGATCTCGACAATAGTCAGTCGCGTCCCAAGCAGCAAGCCGATGGCAAGGTGGATTATCGCGAGGTCAATCAACTGCGCAATGTGCAGCGCGGCCAATTGATCGCCCGCAAGACGGCGGCGACGCCAGCGGTGCCGGGCACAGCGGTGACCGGCGAGATGCTGTTCGGCAAAGACGGCCGGGAGGCGCGCTTCAAAATCGGCAAAAACGTCGTCCTTGGCCCCGATGAAATGTCGCTATATGCAGCGATTGAGGGCATGGTCACGCGCACGGAGCGGGACAAAATCAATGTCTTCCCCGTCTATGAGGTGAACGGCGACGTCGACTACAAAATTGGTAATATCGATTTTGTCGGCACGGTCGTCATCCGGGGCAATGTGCTCAGTGGCTTCCGCGTGCGGGCAGCAGGCGATATCCGGGTCATCGGCGGCATCGAAGGCGCGGAACTGGAGTCGGACGGCTCGATCGAAATTACGGGCGGTATCCTCGCCGGCAACAAGGGAGTTGTGAGGGCGGGCCGCAACGTGAAGATGTCCTTCGTCCAGGATGGCAACATCATCGCAGGCGAAGACGTGCTCGTCTCCCAGAGCATCATGCACTCCCATATCCGGGCAGGGCGGAGTATTATCTGCTCCGGGGCAAAGGCGCTGCTCGTCGGCGGTCTGGCCCAAGCGGGCGAGCTGGTCAGCGCGCGGACGATCGGCAACACGATGTCCACAGCGACTGTCATCGAGGTCGGCGTGCGGCCTGAGCTGCGCGAAGAGCTGACGGAACTGCGACAGCAATTGCGCAGCAGCGCGTCCAATCTCGACAAGACCGAGAAAGCGCTCGTCCTGCTCGACCAATTGGCGGCGCTCGGCAAGCTGTCTCCCGAAAAGCTGGCGATGCGCACCAAACTGACGGCCACCAAGCGCCAGGCGCTGGAGGAGCAGCAAGGATTAAAGGAGCAGATCCTTGAGCTCGAAAAAACGCTGGAGGACACCGGCAAAGCCCGGGTAGATGCGATCAACGTCGTCTATGGGGGCACCAAAATCGTCATCGGCCACTATACCCGCTTCATCAAGGATCCCTCTCAGCGCGTCTCGTTTCGATACGCAGACGGGGATATCGCCATGTTGCCGTATCAATAGGAGGGAGCTTCTATATGACCTATCGATCGCTGGACTTGCAGATGTCGATACCGCGTTCCCCGGAGGCGGGCGGTATCCAGAGTCAGATGATTAACCGGCCCAGTCTGGAGCAGCAGCAACTGGCCGCTGAGACGATGAAGACGGCCGAGCAGTTGCGGCATAAGAGCGGTCAAGTGGGAGAAGCGGCGGAGACGGCCATCCAGGACGAGCAGCAGGGGCAGCCGGGCGGCCGGGACATGAAGCAGCGCCACGGCGAAGCCGAACAGGAAGAGGCCAAGGACGCCCTGCCGGCGCCGCATCCCTACAAAGGCAAACATATCGACATTTCATTATAAGGTTTTTTGAACACGAACTAAAAAAGCGACGGCAGGTGAGCACGATGTTGGATACGTGGCAGTATGTGGTGCTGCTCGGCGGCTTTGCGCTGGTGATGGGACTGCTGATCCCCCGCAAAAAACAGCAGACGACAGATAACAGCGCGCAACTGGTGGAGCAGGCGCTCGACCAGTTTATGGCTTCCTCAGAGACGGATCACCGCGAGCTGGTGTCGGTCGTATCGAAGGCGCAGAGGGAATGGCAGCAGGCAGCTGCGGCGAGAGACCATCGGATCGCCGAGCTCGAGCGGCGCTGCGCCTTGCTGGAGCAGCAGTTGCATCATCAGCAGGCGCTGCTCGAGGAGCGCTTGCATACGTTGCAGACGCAAGAGCGGCAAGCCAACGCGCCTGTTTCGCCTGGAACGGCCGGCGCTGCTCCGGCTGCTGCGACCGAGCCGCAGCAGCCGATGATTCGCGATCGCTATCTTGAGGTGTTCCGCATGCATGAGCAGGGCAAATCGATCGAAGCGATCGCCCGCAAGGCCGGTCTGAACAAAGGCGAGGTCCAACTGATCCTTCAGCTCTCCAGACAGGAGGAGCGCCATCGTGTTTAGGAATCGATCCTATATGCTGGGGCTCGGCACCGGCATTATCCTCGGCTGCCTGTTGCTCGTCCTCATGCAGGCGGCCGAGCAGGGAGAGGAGCGGCTGCTGGGCTTTGAGAATAGCGGCGAGACCTCTCCTGCGGCCCAAGAGGGGAAGCGTTACACGGATGAAGAGCTGAAGGCGATGCTCGCGGAGGAAGCGGAGCGGGTGAGAGCCGAGCTGGTAGAGCAGACTGCGGCTGCGGACGAGCAGGAGGCGGCGGAAGAGGCGCAAGCGCCCGCCGAGCAAACGCAGGCGGATGCAAAGCCGCTGCAGCGCGTCGTCCGAATTCAGAGCGGGACGACGCTGCAGAAGACAGCGGGCATCCTGGAAGATTACGGCCTGATCGACAACCGCCTGCAGTTTATGGCCCGGATGAAAGAAGCCGGCGCCAAAATCCGACGCGGCACCTTTTATTTCGAAGGCATGCCGGACGAGGATGAAGTGATGCGGATCATTACGGGCCCGCCGATCACGCTAGATTGACAGCACGCGAGCGAATCGCGCATCGGCGCTGCATTTGCCGCGCATCTGCGGTTGCACACGCTATGGAGATATGGTATAGTAATTGACGGTGTTAAAAACACACGCTTGTCAATTTTGCCAAGGGTGCTCGCGTCTTAAGAAGCGCGAGTCTTGTCAGAAGATGCGACGAGCGGAGGACACAAATAAAACCATGTACAGGAGGTGTTGTGAAAATGGCGGTTATTTCCATGAAGCAGCTGCTTGAGGCTGGGGTACACTTCGGTCACCAGACACGTCGTTGGAACCCGAAAATGGATCGTTATATTTTCACAGAAAGAAACGGTATTTACATCATTGACCTGCAAAAAACGGTCAAAAAGGTTGAGGAAGCTTACAACTTCGTTCGCTCCATCGCGGAAGAAGGCGGCAGCATCCTGTTCGTCGGCACGAAGAAGCAAGCTCAGGATTCCGTAAAGGAAGAAGCGGAGCGTTGCGGCAACTTCTACATCAACCAGCGTTGGCTGGGCGGTACGCTGACCAACTATCAGACGATCCAAAAACGGATCGACCGTCTGAAACAGCTTGAGAAATGGGAAGAGGACGGCACGTTCGAAGTGCTGCCGAAAAAAGAAGTTATCATTCTCCGCAAGGAGAAAGAGCGTCTGGATAAATTCCTGGGCGGCATCAAAGGCATGAGAGGCCTGCCAAGCGCGCTGTTCATCATCGATCCGCGCAAAGAGCGCATCGCAGTTGCCGAAGCTCGCAAATTGGGTATCCCAATTGTCGGCATCGTCGACACGAACTGCGATCCGGACGAGATCGACTACGTGATCCCTGGCAATGACGACGCGATCCGCGCTGTCAAGCTGCTCACGTCGAAGATGGCAGATGCGATCGTTGAAGCCAACCAAGGCGAGCAAACGACTGCATAATCAACGCCGATAACGTTCCAGAATATAAAGAACGCACAGAAGGGTGGTCAGAAGCTGTATAGCCTCTCACCATCCTTTTTTTGAAATGAAGATCGATTGCGGTTCATCCCTGGCATTACATATTCCGAAGATTAACAGGAGGGTTATTCCTATGGCAGTTAGTGCAAGTGCGGTAAAAGAGTTGCGTGAAAGAACAGGCGCGGGAATGCTGGATTGCAAAAAAGCGCTCGACGAAACGGGCGGCGACATCCAAAAAGCGTCCGAGCTGCTGAGAGAAAAAGGTCTGGCAGCGGCGGCTAACAAAGCGGGCCGCGCAGCGACTGAAGGTCTGGTCGAGTCTTACATCCACGGTGCCGGACGCGTCGGCGTACTGGTCGAAGTGAACTGCGAGACAGACTTCGTAGCTAAAACAGATCAATTCCGCACATTCGTCAGAGACATCGCCATGCAGATCGCAGCTGCCAATCCGAAGTACGTGCGTCGCGAAGAAGTAGCTGCCGACGAGCTGGAGAAGGAGCGCGAGATCCTGCGCGCCCAAGCGCTCAACGAAGGCAAGCCAGCTCACATCGTCGACAAAATGGTCGACGGCCGCATCAGCAAATATTATGAAGAGCATTGCCTGCTTGAGCAAGCCTTCATCAAAGACCCTGACAAAACAATCTCCGTCCTGCTGAATGAAAAAATCAGCGCGATCGGCGAAAATATCTCGATCCGTCGCTTTGCTCGCTTCGAGCTGGGTGAAGGTCTGGAGAAAAAAGAAGATAACTTCGTAGAAGAAGTTATGGCGCAAGCAAAACTGTAAACCGAACGCAATTGGCGGAGCGGCTCGTCCGCCCCGCCAACTTATTATACGCGCAGCAAGTTTGGGGCCAGGATAGATCAACCTCTTTGTAAGAGGTGCAAGATGGAGGTTATAGCGTGGAACAGCCCGTGTACAAACGTATAGTATTAAAAGTTAGCGGCGAATCGCTGTCTGGTCAAAATGGTTACGGCATCGAAGCTTCGATGATTGCGTCGATCGCCGAGCAGGTCAAGGAAGTCGTCGATATGAAGGTAGAGGTAGCCATCGTCGTCGGCGGCGGCAACATCTGGCGGGGCATCGCCGGGACCGAAAAAGGTATCGATCGCGCAACAGCGGATTATATGGGCATGCTGGCGACAGTCATGAACTCGCTGGCGCTGCAGGACGCGCTTGAGCAGATCGATGTGCCTACGCGCGTGCAGACCTCGATCGCGATGCAGCAAATTGCTGAGCCTTATATTCGCAGACGCGCGATTCGACATCTGGAGAAGGGTCGGGTCGTTATTTTCGCGGCTGGTACGGGCAATCCGTTCTTCTCGACCGATACAACTGCGGCGTTGCGTGCAGCCGAGATCGAGGCCGAGGTCATCCTGATGGCCAAGAACAAGGTCAACGGCGTCTATTCTGCCGATCCGTTCAAGGACGAGACGGCAGAGCTGTTCGAGCAACTGACCTACCTGGATGTGCTGAACCGCAATCTGGGAGTTATGGATTCCACGTCAACCTCTCTCTGTATGGACAATAATATCCCGCTCGTTGTCTTCTCGATTACCGAGAGCGGCAATATCAAGCGTGTCGTGTTAGGCGAGAAGATCGGCACTATTGTGAAAGGAAGCGTGAATTAAGATGCCACAATCGATCAAATCGAATGCGGAAGAGCGAATGGACAAAGCGATCGGAGCACTGAAGCGCGAGCTTGCGACCCTGCGTGCAGGGAGAGCGGCGCCGGCGCTGCTCGATCGCGTGCAGGTCGAGTATTATGGAGCGATGACGCCTGTTACTCAGTTGGCCAATGTGAACACGCCGGACCCTCGCACATTGCTCATTCAGCCATGGGATAAAACCTCGCTGGGCGCGATTGAAAAAGCGATTCTCAAGTCGGATCTGGGCTTGACGCCTTCGAACGACGGCAACATGATCCGCATCAGCATCCCGATGTTGACAGAAGAGCGCCGGGCCGAGCTGGTCAAAACGATGAAAAAAATCGGCGAAGAGGCGAAGGTTGCGATCCGCAATATCCGTCGCGATGCCAACGACGACATCAAGAAGCTTGAAAAAGGCGAGATTTCGGAAGACGAGTCGCGTGGACATCAAGCCGACATCCAGAAAACAACGGACCAATTTGTGGCCGAGGTCGACAAATTGCTGGCCGCCAAAGAAAAAGAAATTATGGAAGTGTAATAGCTGCTTAGCCCGCCCCTCCGACAGGTGGGGTTTGTTGTACTTATTGGGGGTTCTGCCGGGCGCTTGCGCCGACGCTTGACGGTCTCACGTCCCATTAGGGAGGAAAGTTACATGATGGAACGAGTGAAGAGCTGGTTCATAAAACCTGCTAAGCCCGTAGAGGCTGCTCTCAAAGCGGACAATATTCCGCAGCATGTCGCTGTCATTATGGATGGCAATGGCCGGTGGGCAAAGGAACGCGGACTTCCAAGAATGGCCGGCCACCACTCCGGCATGAAGGCTGTGAAACGGATTACGATGGCCGCAGATCGACTTGGCATACGTTATTTGACCTTATACGCCTTCTCTACAGAGAACTGGAAACGGCCCAAAGCCGAAGTCGATTTTTTGATGAAGCTGCCACAGGAGTTTCTCTCGATCGAACTGGACGATCTAATCAAAAACAATGTGCAAGTAAAAATGATGGGTTACCGTGAAAGTCTGCCCGATTATACGCTGGGCGCAGTTGAAGAAGCGATCGCCAAGACGGCTGGCAACACCGGTCTTGTCCTTAATTTTGCTCTTAATTATGGCAGTCGTAAAGAAATGGTCGATGCGGTGCGAAAGATTGCAATCGATGTTCGCGAAGGCAAACTCGCTCCAGAGGCGATCGATGACGCGCTCTTCAGCGAGCGGTTGCTCTCCTGCGAGCTGCCGGACCCGGATCTGTTGATCCGGACGAGCGGAGAGCTGCGGATCAGCAATTTTATGCTCTGGCAGATGGCCTATAGCGAACTGTGGTTCACCGATGTGTACTGGCCGGAGTTTACGGATGAGCATTTTTACGAGGCGATTCGAGAATACCAGCGGCGCGCTCGCCGTTATGGCGGCGTATAGCCTTTATTGGAGTGAACTGACGTTGAGACAACGCATCCTGACGGGCGTCGTAGCCGGCGCCTTGTTTGTCGGCCTCGCCATCGTTGGCGGCTGGGCTTATATGGCGATGATCCTGCTCTTGGCGGTGATCGGCTACGCCGAGTTCGCGCGTATGATCGGCTACGCCTGGCATCATCCGGCCGCGCTTGCCGGCTTTGCCGGCTTGCTGCTGCTTGCCTTCCCTTGGCCTGAGGCAGGCTTGACCGCGCCCGAGCCGCTGGTCTCGCTCTGGCTGTTAATGTTTGTCCTGCTTAGCATCACCGTCGTAACGCGCAATCGGGTAGCTGTAGATCAGGCTGCGCTTTTACTGCTGGGCAGCTTATACATAGGAATAGGCTTCTCGGCGATGATTGCCGTTCGCGAGATGGAGCCGCATGGCTTGTTCTATACCGCGCTTGCATTCGGCTGTATCTGGTCCTCCGACATCGGCGCTTACTTCACCGGCCGAGCCTTCGGCAAGCATAAGCTGTGGCCCGCCATCAGTCCGAACAAGACAATCGAAGGCGCGTTTGGCGGCATCCTGCTGGCGGTTGCGGTCGCGCTCGTGTGCGCACTGGCCGCTCCAGCGTGGATCGGACTCGGCAAGGCGTTGCTCATCGGACTGGTCGCAGCAATCGCCGGTCAGCTGGGAGATCTGATCCAGTCGGCCTACAAGCGAGTCAGAGGGATCAAGGATACCGGCAACCTGTTGCCTGGTCACGGCGGCGTGCTGGATCGATGCGACAGCTGGCTGATCGTATTCCCGATCCTGACCTTGACAGGCTTGCTATAGACGAATAGGGGGCACTATGAAGAAAATTACGATCTTGGGGTCCACTGGCTCCATCGGTACGCAGACGCTGGATGTCATCGCCAGCCATCCCGACCAATTCGAGATCGTCAGCCTGGCCGCCGGAGCCAATGTCGAGCTGCTCGTCGAGCAGGCGCGCCGGTTCCGTCCGCGCGCCGTATCGCTGGCGACCAAGGAGGCGGCAGAGCAGGCAGCGAGCTTGCTGCCTGCGGAGATCCGGGTGCTGCATGGCGAGGAATCGCTGATCGAGCTGGCGGCCGATCCGGCATCGGATTATGTCGTGACGGCGATGGTCGGCAGCCGAGGCTTGCGTTCGACGCTGGCTGCCATCGATGCCGGCAAGACGATCGGCCTGGCCAACAAGGAGACGCTTGTCACCGCCGGACATCTCGTCATGAAGCGGGCCGCCGAGCGCGGCGTCCGCATCCTGCCGGTGGACAGCGAGCATTCCGCAATCTTCCAATGCTTGAACGGCGAGTCCTTAAGGGATGTGAACAAGCTGATTATCACCGCCTCCGGCGGCTCGTTCCGCGATCGGACGCGGGCAGAGCTCGAGGGCGTCACGATCGAACAGGCGCTTAGCCACCCGAACTGGTCGATGGGGGCGAAGATTACGATCGATTCCGCGACGATGGTGAACAAGGGTCTGGAGGTTATCGAGGCGCATTGGCTTTTCGATATGCCTTATGATCGGATCGAAGTGTTGGTCCATCCCGAGAGCATCATTCATTCGATGGTCGAGTTTGCGGATTACAGCACGATCGCCCAGCTGGGCTGGCCGGATATGCGGGTGGCGATTCAATATGCGCTCACCTATCCGGATCGGCTGCCGACGCCGACCAAGCCGTTTAATCTGGCGGAGCTCGGCAAGCTGCACTTTCGCGAGATGGACTATGAGCGCTTCCCGTGTCTGGCTATGGCCTTCGAAAGCGGACGGGCCGGCGGCTCGGCGCCGACGGTATTTAATGCAGCCAACGAAGTAGCGGTAGCTCGATTCCTAGCCGGGGAGATTGGGTTCCTGGATATTGAGCGGACGATTGCTGCTGTCCTTGAACGCCATTCCGTGCAGCAGCTGCCCGACCTGGAGACGATCGAGGAGATCGATCGCTGGGCCAGACGATCCGCTGCCGACTGCATCTAATGGTTCTCTTGTAACCTCCGGGAGAATAATGATAATCTAGGTACAGGCCATTACGAACAGGAGGCTTTACAAGGTGGAAATGGTGCAGACCGTCTTATTGGTTGTGCTTGTGTTTTTTGTTATCGTGTCGATCCACGAATGGGGACATTTCTTCTTCGCCAAGCGCGCAGGCATCCTCGTGCGGGAATTCGCGATCGGCTTCGGTCCGAAGCTGTTCTCCGTCAAGAAAGGCGAGACTCGATATACGTTGCGTCTGATTCCGGCTGGGGGCTTCGTACGGATGGCCGGAGAGGACCCGGAGATCGTCGAAGTGCAGCCCGGACAGACGATTGCCGTACGGCTCGATGGCGATCAGGTGACCCGGATCTACCTCGATCGTCTGGAGGAGCGCAATAATGTCGTACGCGGCGAGGTGGAGTCGATCGATCTGGAGCGCTCGCTCGAGATCGTCATGGATGTCGAGGGCGTGCGCGAGTCGTACAAGGTTCATCCGCAAGCCTTTATGGTCAGCAAAGGACGCGACACACAGATCGCGCCGCTGGACCGCCAGTTCGGCAGCAAGACCGTCGGTCAGCGGGCGTTGGCGATCTTCGCTGGACCGTTCATGAACTTCGTCCTGGCGTTCGTACTGTTCATGGTCTACATTCAGATGGTAGGCGTGCCGATCGATCCGCCGGACAAGGTGATGATCGGGCAGATCATCGAGGGGCGTCCGGCCGCAGAGGCCAATCTGAAGGTAGGCGATGAGATCCAGAGCATCAACGGCGAGACGATCGGCGGCGATTACGAACGAATGATCGATCTGATCGGCGCTTCGGCCGACAAGCCGATGCAATGGACCGTCCTGCGAGACGGTCAGCCGATCAACGTCGAGATTACGCCGATCCTTGATCCCGAGGCTGGCGAGGGCAAGGTCGGCATCGGACCGTCGTTCCCGATGCGTTCAGCTTCAGTGGGCGAGACGATCAGCTATGCGGGCAAGGCGATGAAGAATATGACCGAGCTGATCTTGCAGGGACTTAAAAAGCTGGTGCTCGGCGATTTCGTGCTCGACGATCTTGGCGGTCCGGTGCGGACGGCGGAAGTGACAGGGCAGATTGCGAAGCAAGGGATTGCGCAACTGACCTCCTGGACCGCGATCCTCAGTCTCTACCTGGGCATCTTCAACCTGCTGCCGTTCCCGGCGCTGGATGGAAGCCGTCTGATCTTTATTGGCCTGGAGGCGGTCAGAGGACGTCCCATCGATCCGAACCGCGAGAGCATGGTTCATTTCATCGGCTTTGCGATGCTGATGCTGCTTATGCTTGCGGTCACCTACAACGATATTTTGAGATTGGTCAGGGGATAGCTGCGGCGTCCCTTTCTTTTTAAGCATTTGCTGCACGCTCATTACAAAGGTGGAGGCTACTCATGGCAAAAGACAAGCAATTCGTTACCGAAATTACGCCGCAAAGCGAGGATTTCTCCCGCTGGTATATCGATGTCATCAAAAAAGCGGAGCTGATGGACTACTCGCCTGTGCGTGGCTGCATCGTATTCCGTCCCGAAGGCTATGAGCTGTGGGAGAATATCCAGCGCGAGCTGGACAGCCGCTTCAAGGCAACCGGCCACCGCAACGCCTACTTCCCGATCTTCATCCCCGAGAGCTTCTTCCAGAAGGAAAAGGAGCATGTCGAGGGCTTTAATCCAGAGCTGCCGTGGGTAACCGAAGCAGCGGGCGAGAAGCTGGAGGAGCGTCTGGCGATCCGGCCGACCTCGGAGACGATGTTCGGACATATGTACGCCAAATGGATTCAGTCCTATCGCGATCTGCCGTTGCTCATCAATCAGTGGGCGAACGTCGTCCGGTGGGAGAAGCGGACGCTGCCGTTCCTGCGGACGAGCGAATTCCTCTGGCAAGAGGGTCACACCGCGCATGAGAACGAAGAGGAAGCGCGCGCCGAGACGATGCAGATGCTGGAGATCTATCGCGACTTCGTCGAGTCGTTCCTGGCGATCCCGGTTGTCGTCGGCCAGAAGACGCCGTCCGAGCGGTTTGCTGGCGCGGTTGACACCTACTCCATCGAAGCGATGATGAAGGATGGCCGAGCGGTGCAGGCAGGCACGTCCCATTACCTTGGCACCAAGTTCGCCGTTGCCTTTGATATCAAATTCCTCGATCGCGACAACAATCTGCAGCATGCCCATACGACATCATGGGGCGTCAGCACGCGGCTGATCGGCGCGATGATCATGGTGCATGGCGACGACCGCGGTCTGGCGCTGCCGCCGAAGGTCGCGCCGACCCAGGCTGTGATGATCCCGATCGGTCCGGCCAAGACGCGTGACGCAGTAGTCGCGCGGGTGGACGAGCTGTATGCCGAGCTGAAGAAAGCCGGCGTCCGCGTCCGTGTCGACGACCGTACGGATGTGTCGCCGGGCTGGAAGTTCAACGAATACGAAATGCGCGGCATCCCGTTGCGGATCGAGCTCGGACCGCGCGACATGGAGAATGGCCAGATCGTGCTCGTCTCGCGGATCAGCGGCGAGAAGCGGATCATCGCCCAGGACCAGCTCGTTGAGGAAGTCGGCCGCATGCTGGAGCAGATCCATCAGGAGATGTACGAGCGGGCGCTCAGCTTCCGCGAGGACAACTTCAAGGCCGTCGATACGCTCGACGAGATGAAGGCGTTTATGGAAGAGCGTCGCGGCTTCGTCGAGGCTGGCTGGTGCGGTTCCGAGGCGTGCGAGCGCCAGGTGAAGGAAGAGACCGGCGCGCCCAGCCGCAACATTCCGTTCGAGCCGCGCGAGCGCAAGCATACCTGTCTCGTCTGCGGCGACGCCGCCACCGAGACCGTCGTTTTTGCGAGAGCATACTAGGATTTGACTGTGAGTAAGGGGGGAATGAACATTTCACAAGCAAAGCGCGAGCGATTTGTGCTGCTGATGCAGCAGGCCGGGCTTACGGAGGCGTTCATCGACACCTATTTCCGGGACGGCCGCATCGAGCAGGTGCGGGTCAGTCCCAATAATCGAGCGTGGACGTTTTGCCTGAGCAAAACGTCTTTGGTGCCTTCGGAAGCCTGGGCGGGCTTCACACAGAAAGTCAAAGATAAGTTCAGCCACATTGCCGAGGTGCGCTTCGTCCTGCAGTACGACGAGAGCGTAGCCTTCGGCGAGGTAATGGCCGAGTATTGGCCCTTCTTCGTCCAGTGGGCGCAGCAGGAGCTGCCGTCGGTGAACGGCTGGCTCGGACGCGCGGATATTCGCAGCGAGGGCGATATGCTCACTGTGACACTGCAGAACGAGACGGCGCTGGAGATGGCCCGCAAAAAAAAGCTGGATGAAGAGGCGGTCCGTTTCTTTGAACGCCATTTCGGTCGCGCGGGGCGGCTCAAGCTGGTCGCCGGAGAGATCAAGGCGGAGGAGCAGGAGCTGTTCCGGCAGCGACTGGAGCAGGAGGAGCGGGATATTATCGAGCAGATGATGGCCAGCGCCCCAAGCGAGATGCCGCCTGAAGAGGAAGGCGATGTCCGGCTCGTCGTCGGCTACGACATCAAGGAGCCGCCCGTGCCGATCATGCAGATCATCGAGGAAGAGAAGAAGATTACGGTGCAGGGCACGGTGTTCGGCCTCGATCGCAAGGAGCTGCGCAACGGCAGTACGTTGTTCACCTTTAATCTGACGGACTTCTCGGACTCGATCGCCATGAAGATGTTCGCCAAAACCAAAGAGGATGTCAAGGTGCTGAGTCAGCTCGCCAACGGCAAATGGATCAAGGCGCGCGGACGCGTCGAATATGACCGATTCATGCAGGAGCCGGAGCTCGTCATGATGCCAAACGATCTGCATGAGGTGAAGGCGCCGGCAGATCGGATGGACAAGGCGGAGCAGAAGCGGGTCGAGTTCCACCTCCATACGACACTGAGCACGATGGACGCCGTGACGCCGATCGACGCGTATGTCAAGACGGCGGCGCGCTGGGGTCATCCGGCGATCGCCGTTACCGACCACAGCAATGTGCAGTGTTATCCCGATGCGGTCAAGGCAGCCAAGAAGCATGGCGTCAAGGTATTGTTCGGCCTTGAGGCCAACGTCGTCAACGACGCGGTGCCGATGGTGCTGGAGCCGCGTGAGGAATCGCTGGCCGATGCGGTCTATGTCGTCTTCGATATCGAGACGACGGGTCTGTCGGTTATCAACAACCGGATCATCGAGCTAGCGGGCGTCAAAATGCAGGACGGCAAGGAGATCGATCGCTTCTCGACCTTCATCAACCCGCATGAGAAGATCCCGTACCATATCCAGCAGCTGACCAACATCAATGACGAGATGGTCAAGGACGCGCCTGAGCTGGAGCCGATGCTGCGGCAGTTTTTGGAGTTTGTCGGCGATGCTGTGCTGGTCGCTCACAATGCCCGCTTCGATATCGGCTTCCTACAAGCCTCCTGCAAAAATCTGGGGCTGCCGGAGATCAAAAATCCGGTGCTGGACACGCTGGAGCTGGCGCGCTTCCTGCATCCGTCGATGAAAAATCATCGGCTGAACACGCTGTCCGACAAATACAAGGTTAGCCTCGACAACCATCACCGCGCCGTCGATGACTCGGTGGCGCTGGGCGGCGTGTTGTTCGGACTGATCAAGGATGCGGCGGAACGCAATATTACCGGACTTCATCAATTAAATGATTATGTCGGCCTGGATCTCTCCAATGCAAGGCCGTTCCACTGTCTGATCTTCGCAATCAATGCAGCAGGCAAAAAAAATCTGTTCAAGCTGATCTCGATGTCGCATACTGAGCACTTCAAGCGGGTGCCGACGATACCGAAGAGCAAGCTGGTGAACATGCGTGAAGGTCTGCTTGTCATCTCCGGCTGCGAGAAGGGCGAGTTTTTTGAGACGGTGCTCAACAAGACCGTCGAGGAGGCCGAGGAGGTGGCGCGCTTCTACGATGTGCTGGAGATTCAGCCGATTACCTTCTACATGCATCTCGTCGACAAGGGGCTGGTCGGCAGCCGCGCCGAGGTGGAGCAAGCGTTGCGTCGGGTCGTCGAGATCGGCGAGAAGCTGGAAAAGCCCGTCATCGCCACAGGCAATGTCCATTATCTGAATCCGAAGGACAAAATGTTCCGCGACATTACGATCCACGGTATCACCGGCTTCAGCCCGCTGAAGGATCAGAACAAGCCGGACGCGCACTTCCGCACCACCGACGAGATGCTCGAGGAGTTCAAGTTCCTCGGCGAACAAAAGGCGTTCGAGGTCGTCGTCGAGAACACGGTAGCGCTGGCCGAGCGGTTCGAGCCGTTCGACATGTTTCCGAAGGAGCTGTTCACGCCGATTATCGAAGGTGCCGAGGAAGAGATTCGCAACACCTGCTACGAGACGGCCAAGTCGCTGTATGGCGAGCCGCTGCCGGAGGTCGTCGTCGAGCGGCTGGAGAAGGAGCTGAAGCCGATCATCGGCTACGGCTTCTCCGCCAACTATCTGATCTCCGAGCGGCTGGTGAAGAAGTCCAATGCCGACGGCTATCTGGTCGGCTCACGGGGATCCGTCGGCTCCTCGGTCGTGGCTACCTTCCTCGGGATCTCGGAGGTTAATCCGTTGCCGGCCCACTATATGTGCCGCAACAGCGAGTGCAAGCACAGCGAATGGTTCCTCGACGGCAGCGTCCCGAGCGGCTTCGACTTGCCGGACAAGCTCTGTCCGAAGTGCGGCAAGCCGATGAAGGGCGAGGGCCAGGATATCCCGTTCGAGACGTTCCTCGGCTTCAAGGGCGACAAAGTGCCCGATATCGACCTTAACTTCTCGGGCGAATACCAGCCGCATGCGCATAACTATACGAAGGTGCTGTTCAGCGAGAAATGCGTCTTCCGAGCGGGGACGATCGGCACCGTGGCGGAGAAGACGGCTTACGGCTTCGCCAAGAAGTACGAGGAGCATCTCGGCAAAAAATGGCGGGGCGCCGAGCTGAGCCGTCTGGCCAGCGGTTGTACCGGCGTCAAGCGCAGCACGGGTCAGCATCCCGGCGGCATCGTCGTCGTCCCGGATTACATGGAGGTCGAGGATATCACGCCGGTGCAGTACCCGGCGGACGATACGAGCGCCGAGTGGAAGACGACGCACTTCGACTACCATGCCTTCGACGCCAACCTGCTGAAGCTCGATATCCTCGGACACGATGATCCGACGATGATGCGGATGCTGCAGGATCTGACTGGCGTCGATCCGACGTCGATCCCGATGAATGATCCGAAGGTGATGAGCCTGTTCAACTCGACGACGGCGCTCGGCGTTACGCCGGAGCAGATCAAGTCGCCGGTGGCGACGTACGGGGTGCCGGAGATGGGCACCAAGTTCGTGCGTCAGATGCTTGAGGAGACGCAGCCGTCGAGCTTCGCCGACTTGCTGCAGATCTCGGGACTGTCCCACGGCACAGGCGTCTGGCTCGGCAACGCGCAGGAGCTGATCAAGAATAACACCTGTTCGATCAAGACGGTCATCGGCTGTCGCGACGACATTATGCTCTATCTGATCTACAAAGCGGGGATGGATGCCTCGCTGGCTTTCAAGATTACCGAGAGCGTGCGTAAGGGCAAGGGGCTGACGCCGGAGTGGATCGATGAGATGAAGGCATGCAAGGTGCCGCAATGGTACATCGATTCCTGTCTGAAGATCGAGTACATGTTCCCGAAGGCGCACGCGGCGGCTTATGTTATCTCGGCGGTGCGCACGGCCTTCTTCAAGCTTTATCACCCAATTGCTTTTTACGCGACCTACTTTTCGGTCCGCGCCGAAGACTTCGATCTGGAGCTGCTCTGCCAAGGCTACGACGCCATCAAGCGCAAGCTGATCGAGATCGAGGCCAAGGGCTTCCAGGCGCTTCCAAAGGAAAAGGCGATGATCTCGATTCTCGAGATGGCGCTGGAGATGACGGCGCGCGGCTTTTCGTTCAAGCCGATCGATCTGTATCGCTCCGATGCGACCCGCTTTATCGTCGACGGCGACTCGCTCATCCCGCCATTCGCGGCGATCGGGGGCATCGGGGACAATGCTGCCCGCAACATCGCCGGAGCTCGCGAGCATGGCGACTTCCTGTCGGTGGAGGATTTCCAGCAAAAAGCCAAAGTCGGCAAAACAATCGTCGAGGTATTGGCGTCGATGGGCTGCTTCCGAGGCTTGCCGGAATCCAATCAGCTGTCGCTCTTCTAGTGCTGGCAAGGCTTCATCCGGGCACTCCCCTTGTCACTGTGACAGGGTTATGGTATAATTTTTCTGGTAATCCTGATGATATCGGTATTCGCGTAAAGAGTGGGGCAACCCACTCTTTAGCTTTTGTCCACACCAATTTCGGCAAGACAACCGGGAGGTTACAACGTTTGAGCAGATCCAACATTAAAGCCGTTATCGAGTCCATGGTTGCCCCGTATCTCGAGTCCGGGGGTTTCGAGCTGGTCGATATTGAGTATGTCAAGGAAGGCAGTAACTGGTTTCTCCGTGTTTTCGTCGACAAAGAAGGCGGCATCGATATCGATGAATGCGGCGTCATCAGCGAATATATAAGCGAGCAGCTCGACAAGGAGGACCCGATCAAGGAAGCGTACTTCCTGGAGGTATCCTCGCCCGGCGCAGAGCGCCCGCTCAAAAAGGCCGAAGATGTCCGCAAGGCGGTCGGCAAGCATGTGTTCGTGACGACCTACGAGCCGATCGACAAGCGCAAGGAATTCGAGGGCAAGCTGGACGCCTTCGACGGGGAGCGCCTGGTTATCGAGATCGGCAAAAAGCAGGTAGAGATCCCTTATGCCAAGGTGGCAAGCGCACGCCTGGCGATTGTTTTTTAATTGTCCACAAGGAGGAACTCATTTCAAATGAGCATGGATTTTATTGAAGCCCTGTCGGAGATCGAACGGGAAAAAGGTATCAACAAGGATGTCTTGCTGGAAGCGATCGAAGCGGCACTGATCTCCAGCTACAAGCGCAACTTCAATAGCGCTCAGAATGTCAGGGTCGACATCAATCGCTTCACCGGCGTCATCAAGGTCTATGCGCGCAAAACCGTCGTGGACGATGTGCTGGATTCGCGTCTGGAGATTTCCGTGGAGGCCGCCCGCGAGATCAACCCGCACTACTCGCTCGACGATATTGCCGAGATCGAGGTTACGCCTCGCGACTTCGGCCGGATCGCCGCCCAGACGGCCAAGCAGGTCGTCACGCAGCGGATTCGCGAAGCGGAGCGCGGTCTCATTTACAATGCCTTTATAGACAAGGAAGAAGACATTGTAAACGGGATCGTCCAGCGTCAGGATACGCGTAATATCTTCATCGATCTGGGCAAGGTCGAAGCGGTGCTGCCGCTCACCGAGCTGATGCCCAACGACAAGTTCAAGCATGGCGACCGCGTCAAGTCGTTCATCACCAAGGTGGAGAACACGACCAAGGGGCCGCAAATTATCCTCTCCCGTTCGCATCCCGGTCTGCTGAAGCGGCTGTTCGAGCTCGAGGTGCCGGAGATTTATGACGGCGTCGTCGAGATCCGCTCGGTCGCTCGCGAGGCGGGCTTCCGTTCTAAGATCGCCGTTCATTCCCGCAATGAGGAGGTCGATCCTGTCGGCTCCTGCGTCGGACCAAAGGGGATGCGCGTGCAGACGATCGTCACCGAGCTGAAGGGCGAGAAGATCGATATCGTCCGCTGGTCCGACAGCGTGGAAGAGTACGTAGCCAACGCGCTGAGCCCGTCCAAGGTCGTCGAGGTCATCGTCTTCGAACAGGAGAAGATGGCTCGCGTCATCGTGCCGGATTATCAGCTCTCGCTGGCGATCGGCATCAAGGGACAGAATGCAAGGCTGGCGGCAAAGCTGACCGGCTGGAAGATCGACATTAAGAGCGAGACCCAGGCCGAGGAAGAGTACGGACGTCCGAAAACGCAGTCGGGCACGATGCATCAGGATTCGGTCTCGATCGACTGAGTCCTGGGCGCAGGAATTACGGATAGGCCAGGGGGTAGTGAGAGATGAAGCCGAGAAAAATACCGCTTCGCAAATGTATCGCTTGCCAGGAAATGATGCCTAAAAAGGAACTCATCCGTATCGTACGCACGCCGAGCGGCGACATCCAGATCGACCTGACCGGCAAAAAGCCCGGACGCGGCGCCTATCTGTGCGGCAAGGTGAGCTGCTTCCGGCTCGCGCAGAAGAGCAAGGCGCTCGAGCGGGCGCTTAAGCAGCCAGTCGCCCCGGAGATCTACGAGCAGCTCGAACGGGATTTCATCGGCGTGCAGGATGAGTTCCTCGCCAGAGGGGAGCAAGCCGATGACGACGAGGAATAAAGGGCTGTCGGCGCTTGGTATGGCGATGCGGGCCGGCAAGTTGATAACCGGGGAAGAGACGGTGCTCAAGGCTGTCCGCGCAGGGAAAGCCTGTCTCGTACTCGTCGCCGGCGACGCCTCCGACAACACGAAAAAGAAGTTCCGCGACAAATGCGCCTCCTACGGAGTTGCGATAGCTGAAGCTTATGATCGAGTCCAGATTGGCCAGGCAATCGGCAAGGAGATGAGAGTGCTGATTGCTGTCACCGACCAGGGATTTGCGAAGATGATCCAAAATCAACTGAGTGATCAAGCGGAGGTGGAGTATATTGACTAAACAAGACAACAAAGATAAACTGCGCGTGTACGAATATGCAAAATCGCTTAATATGAGCAGCAAAGAAATTATCACCATCCTGAAACGATTGAACTTGCCGGTCAATAATCATATGAGCGTGATGGAAAACGAAATGGTGCATAAAGTGGAAGGATTTTTCCGCGATATCAAAGCCAATGCCGCAGCTAAACGCGCGCAAGAAGGCAGCGCATCCGTATCCTCGGCAACCCAGACGAAGTCGTCTGGCACACGTCAACCGAGTCAGGCCGTACAACCGCAAGGCAACAAAAATAAACCAGTGGAACGACAGGAGCCTATGAATAGTACTGAATCGAAAACCCAAAACCAAACGACATCCAATCAACCACGCAGTCAGTCCGGTCAAGGACAAAGTCAAGGCGGCAATCGTCCGCAAGGCAACCGCACCGGCAATCAGCAACGTCCTCAAGGTCAAGGGGGCGGCAATCGGCAAGGTCAGGGCCAACAAGGCGGCAATCGTCCGGCGCAAGGCGGCCAGGGCGCTCGTCCCGGCGGTCAAGGCGCTCAGGGCGGCAACCGTCCAAGCGGTCAAGGTCAAGGCGGCAATCGCCCAACCGGCCAAGGCCAGGGCGGCAATCGCACCGGGGGCCAAGGTCAAGGCGGCAATCGCCCGGCGCAAGGCCAAGGCAGCGCCTCTGCGGCAGGTCGCAGCTCTGCGCCGCGCTTCGATAACAATCGTCCTGCCGGTCAAGGTCAGGGCGGTCAAGGCGGCGACCGCAACGCTTCGCGCGGCAAATCCAGACCAGGCGGCGGCGCTGGCGGCGGTCAACAACGCCGCTTCGACGACAATCGCGGCGGTAACTTCCGCAGCGGCCGCGGCGGCAAAAACAATCGCGGACGGAACAATCAGCAAATGGAACGTCGCGAGAAAATCGACAATACGCCGAAGAAAATTATCGTCCGCGGCAACATGACCGTCGGCGACCTGGCGAAGCTGCTCCATAAGGACGCTTCCGAGGTTATCAAAAAATTGCTGTTCCTCGGCGTCATGGCGACGATCAACCAGGAGCTCGATCTGGACGCGATCCATCTGGTCGCCGAAGAGTTCAAGGTTGAGGTCGAAGTGAAAATTCCGGTCGAAGAAGATCAATTCGAGACGATCGAGGAAGTCGACGAGGAAGCCGATCTGGAGGCGCGCCCGCCGATTGTCACGATCATGGGTCACGTCGACCACGGCAAAACGACGTTGCTCGATGCGATTCGCTCTACAAATGTGAGTGGCGGCGAAGCTGGCGGCATCACGCAGCATATCGGCGCCTATCAAGTCGAAGTCAATCACAAAAAAATCACCTTCCTGGATACGCCGGGTCACGAAGCGTTCACGACGATGCGTGCGCGCGGCGCTCAGGTAACTGATATTACGATCCTGGTCGTCGCTGCAGACGACGGCGTTATGCCGCAGACGGTCGAGGCGATCAACCATGCCAAGGCAGCAGGTGTCCCGATCATCGTCGCTGTCAACAAGATCGACAAGGAAGGCGCCAATCCGGAGAAAATCAAGCAGTCGCTCACCGAATACGAGCTGGTCCCCGAGGAGTGGGGCGGCGACACGATCTTCGTCGAGCTCTCGGCCAAGCAGCGCATCAATTTGGAAGGGCTGCTGGAGATGATCCTGCTCGTGGCAGAGGTCAACGACTACAAAGCCAATCCGAACAAACGGGCGCGCGGTACAGTGCTCGAGGCGGAGCTGGATAAGGGCAAAGGACCAATCGCCCGCATCCTGGTGCAGCACGGTACGCTGAAGGTTGGCGATGCTTACGTCGCAGGCAACTGCTTTGGTCGGATCCGCGCCATGATCAACGACAAAGGACGCCGTCTGAAGGAAGCCGGTCCGTCCACCCCGGTAGAGATTACCGGTCTGACCGACGTGCCTCAGGCAGGCGATCCATTCCTCGTCTTCGAGGATGAGCGCAAAGCGCGGGCAATCGCCGATCGGCGCGCGACGAAGCATCGTCAGTCCGAGCTCATATCGAACACACGGGTGACGCTCGACGATCTGTATCAACATATCAAGGACGGCGAGATCAAGGATCTGTACGTCATTATCAAGGCGGATACGCAAGGCTCGTTCGAGGCGCTCAAGGGCTCCCTTGAAAAAATCGAGATCGAGGGCGTACGCGTCAAAATTATCCACAGCGGCGTCGGTGCGATTACCGAGTCCGACATTATTCTGGCTACGGCTTCCAACGCGATCGTTATCGGCTTTAACGTTCGTCCCGAGCCGCAAGCGAAGATCGCCGCCGAGCAAGAGAAGGTCGACGTGCGTCTGCACCGGATCATCTACAACATCATCGACGAGATCGAGCAAGCGATGAAGGGCATGCTCGACCCGATCTACAAGGAAGTTGTGATCGGCCATGCCGAGGTCCGCAACCTGTTCAAGGTAAGCAAGGTCGGCACGATCGCCGGCTGTATGGTCACCTCCGGCAAGATGGCTCGCAATGCCGAGGCTCGCGTCGTGCGCAGCGGCATCGTCGTCTTCGAGGGCAAGCTGGACTCGCTGAAGCGGTTCAAGGACGATGCCAAGGAAGTCGCGCAAGGCTACGAGTGCGGTATCACGCTGGATAATTACAACGATCTCAAGGAAGGCGACATCATCGAGGCCTTCATCATGGAAAGCGTAGAGAGGTGAGCCGTCTATGGCTAAAATCCGTGTAGAACGAGTCGCGGAGCAAATCAAAAAAGAACTGAGCCAGTTGATCCAAGCCGAGCTGAAGGATCCTCGCATCGGATTCATCACCGTGACCGGCGTGGAGGTGACTGGCGACCTCTCCCAGGCACGCGTCTTCCTGAGCGTGCTCGGCAGCGAGGAGCAGAAGGAAGAGACGCTTAAGGCGCTGGCCCGCGGCAAAGGCTTCCTGCGCTCCGAGCTCGGCAAACGAATTCGGTTCCGGCATACGCCGGACCTGCTGTTCAAGTTCGACAGCAGCATCGAGTACGGCAGCCGCATCGAAGCGCTGCTCGACCAGCTTAACCAAGGGAAGGGCGGCCAATGACCGATCGTTCGGCGCTTTACGAACAGCAGCTGTCGGAGGCGTATGCTTTCCTGCAGGACGGAGACGACTTCCTCGTCGTCTCCCATGTCCAGCCCGACGGCGATGCGATCAGCTCGACCGTGCTGATCGGCTGGCTGCTGGGTCGGCTCGGCAAGCGGGCCGTCCTGGTCAATGAAGGGACCGTGCCCTCGCGGCTTGGTTATCTGACCTTGGCGGATACGATCCAGACCGTGTCGGAGCGACCGCTTGGACGGACCTTCGCGCGCATCGTCTCCGTAGACTGCGCGGATTACCGCAGGATTGGCACGGTCAGCGGGTCGTTCGCCCCGGATGCGCAACTGCTCAACATCGATCATCATCCGACCAACGACGGCTTTGGGACAGTCAACCTGATCCGGTCCAATGCTGCGGCTACAGTCGAGATCCTGTACGATCTGATCTGCCACGGCGGACTAGCGCTTGATCTGGAAGCGGCGACAGCTGTCTACACCGGTTTGTTGACCGATACGGGCGGCTTCCGTTACTCCAATACGACGCCGCATGTGATGGAGATCGCCTCCAGTCTGCTGCAGATCGGCGTCCGCGGTCATCAGCTTGCCCAGCATCTGCTGGAGAAGATGACGATGCCGCAGCTGAAGCTGCTGCAACGCGGGTTGTCGCGGTTATCCTTTAGCGAGGATGGCCGGATCAGTTGGCTGTACATCCAGCCGACCGATCTGGAGGAGACCGGAGCAGCGGGCGAGGATCTGGAAGGTCTGGTCAACTATGCGCTTAATGTCGAAGGCGTCGAAGTCGGCATCTTGTTCAAGATCGGCGGCGACGGCAACACTAAGGTCAGTTTGCGTTCGGCTGGCAAGGCTGATGTCGCGGCGATCGCTCAGCAGTTTGGGGGCGGAGGTCATGTGCGCGCTGCCGGATGCCGGTTGGAAGGCCAGATGCCGGACGTCATCTCCACCGTGGTCGAGTCTGTCAGGAGGTCGCTGCAATCATAATGGATGGTATATTAGCTGTATGGAAACCGGCTGGCTGGACCTCGCATGATGTCGTAGCCAAGGTGAGAGGAATGCTGCGGATCCGACGGATCGGCCATGCCGGTACGCTCGATCCCGAGGTCACTGGCGTGTTGCCGCTCTGTATCGGCCGCGCGACCCGGGTCGTTGAGTACTTGCAGGAGCGGCCCAAAGCCTACGAAGCAGTGCTGGAGCTTGGTATCGCCACCGATACCGAGGATCTGACGGGCCAGATTATCGAGACGGCGGATCAGGTGGCAGTCGATGAGGAGGCGGCGCGTCGCGTGCTGGCCTCCTTCGTTGGCGAGATCGAGCAAGTGCCGCCGATGTTCTCGGCGGTCAAGGTAGACGGCAAGCGTCTGTACGAGCTGGCTCGCGAGGGCAAGGTCGTCGAGCGCAAGAAACGTTTGGTGACGATTTACGAGCTGGAGCTGTTGCGGTTTGAGGCTGACGGCCCTCGCCCCCGGATCGCGTTTGCTGTTACTTGCTCCAAGGGGACGTATATTCGCACGCTATGTGTCGATATCGGCAAGGCCTTGGGCGTGCCGGCGACGATGGCGGAGCTTAAGCGGACGCGCTCGGCCGGCTTCGGCGAGGCCGACTGTCTGACGCTTGACGAGATACGCGAGCTGCAGGAGAGAGGCGAACTGGCCGGACGTCTGCTTGGACCCGACGAGGGGCTGACCCATCTGCCGCGCTTGTCAGTGGACGCCGACGCGGCGGACCGGGCTGTCAAAGGGCAGAAGCTCAAGCTGACCGAGGAGGGCGCCCGGCTGGCGGAGGGCCAGTTGATCCGGTTGTATGACCCGAACGATCAGTTTCTTGGCATTTTCCGCGCCGAGCCGGCGCGAGACCTGATCGCCCCCGTCAAGGTCTTCTCCTGAGAGTCGAATCTGCTTCTCGAGTAGCTTCGTGATCAAAAGCGAACTTTTTGAACAACCTCTATAAGAAATGCAGGTGTAGTAGTGAAAGTAATCGAATTAAGCTATCCGTTGACAGAGCAGCAGCTGGAAAACTGCGCGTTGCCGCAGACGTTGGCGATGGGACATTTTGACGGCGTTCATAAGGGACATCAGCAAGTCATCCGGCAAGCCATCGATGCGGCGCGCGCAGAGGGGCTATGCCCTTCGATTATGACCTTTCATCCTCACCCGCGAGAGGTGTTGTCGCAGGAGGAGACTTATCTTACCTATCTGACACCGCTTGACGACAAGATGTCCTTGTTTGACGCGCTCGGGATCGAGGTTGCTTACGTGTTCCGGTTTGACCTTGCCTTCGCGGCCGTGTCGCCTTTGCAATTCGTCGAGGAGGTGCTGCTGCCCTTGCAGGTTCGGCGGGCTGTAGTCGGCTTCGACTTTACCTTTGGACATCGCGGAGCCGGCAAGGCCGAGACGCTGGATGAGCTTGGCCAAGGACGGCTGGCGGTCGATATCGTCGCTCCGTACCATCAGCAAGCCGAGAAGGTCAGCAGCACGCTTATCCGCAAATCGCTTGCCGAAGGTGCGGTCGACGTGGCGGAGTCGCTGCTCGGGCGTCCTTATCGCTTCTCCGGCATCGTGCAGAGCGGCGATGGCAGAGGCCGCACGATCGGATTCCCGACCGCCAATGTTCATCTGGTCCATCCGTATGTGCTGCCTCGGCTTGGCGTCTATGCGGTGCGAGCGACGGTAGGAGATGCGACGTATCCGGCGGTTATGAATCTCGGCTTCAAGCCGACGTTCAATGCGCCTGGCGGCGCGCCGACCGCAGAGGTTCACCTGTTTGACTTTCAGCAGGATTTGTACGGCAAGGAATTGCAGGTGGACTTTTGTTTCTTCATCCGGGAAGAAAGAAAATTCAGCTCCGTGGGCGAGCTGATCGCCCAGATCGGCGCCGACGCCGAGCAGGCGCGCAAGCTGCTGGGCAGTCTTTCATCCTAGCGTTAGATGCATGACAGCGGCGCCGGGTTTACTTCCACAGGCTGCTGTGCTATACTGATTCAGGTTGTGGCGTTTTGGGCGCCTCATCCAAACCTTGGCTTGGATTCCCGATTCACCGGCGGTTTCGAGGCCACAGGCGATTATGATTAGGAGGTGAAGAGAATGGCTATCACACAAGAGCGTAAGAATGAACTGATCGACACGCACAAGACTCATGCTACCGATACCGGTTCTCCGGAGGTGCAGGTTGCGATTCTGACTGAGAATATCGTGAACCTGACAGATCATCTGCGGACGCACAAGAAAGACCATCATTCCCGTCGCGGTCTGCTGAAGATGGTCGGTCAACGCCGTAAGCTGCTGGCATACTTGAAAAACAAGGATGTTAGACGCTACAGCGCCCTGATCGAGAAGCTTGGTCTTCGTCGTTAATCGATTCGGGACCCCGAAGCAACCGGGTAGACAGCCGTTCCGCAACGAACGGCCGTCGCTTGGTTGCTTTTTATAGCATTATCTCCTATTTTCATCGTGTACATATAAATGGTTCGGTGAAGGAGTTGGGCCGGACATTGTCGAATTGAATTAAGAAAGACAGGAGGGATAACATGTTACAAAGCGTTGAAATGCAGCTCGGCGGCAAGCGTCTGGTGCTGGAAACCGGTCGTCTCGCTAAGCAAGCCAATGCTGCAGTAACTGTACGTTATGGCGATACCGTCGTCCTGTGTACGGTTACCGCTTCATCGGAACCAAAGAAGCTTGATTTCTTTCCCCTGACGGTGAATTATGAGGAGCGTCTCTATGCCGTAGGCAAAATCCCTGGCGGCTTCATCAAGCGCGAGGGTCGTCCGAGCGAAAAAGCGATTTTGGCGAGCCGTCTGATCGACCGCCCAATCCGTCCGCTGTTCCCGGAAGGCTTCCGCAATGATGTGCAGATCCTCGATCTCGTCATGAGCGTGGATCAGGATTGTTCGCCCAATATTGCGGCGATGATCGGCACCTCGGCGGCGCTGGCAATCTCCGATGTACCGTTTGACGGTCCAATCGGCGGAGTTGTCGTCGCTCGTATCGACGGACAATTCATCATCAACCCGTCGATCGACCAGGAAGAGAAGAGCGACATCTTCGTCGTCGTCGCCGGCACCAAGGACGCGATCATGATGGTCGAGGCAGAAGCCAATGAAGTGCCTGAGGACGTCATGCTCGAGGCAATCATGTTCGGTCACGACGAGATCAAGAAGATCGTCGCGATACAGGAGCAACTGGTCGAGCAAGCCGGCAAGCCGAAGATGGAGGTCGTCCTCCATGCGGTGAACGAAGAAGTGAATGCTGCCGTACGCGAGTATGCGCAGACTCGTCTGGTCGAAGCGATCCGTATCGAGGAGAAGCACGCTCGTCAGCAAGCGATCGATGCGATCGAAGACGAGGCAGTCGCTCATTTCGAGACCGTCTATGCCGAGACGCCGGACATGCTGGGCGATGTCAAGGAAGTGCTGCACGATATCGTCAAGGAAGAAGTGCGTCGTCTGATTACGGTGGACAAGGTCCGTCCCGACGGCCGCAAGCTCGACGAGATCCGTCCGATCGAATGCGATGTGGCGCAGCTGCCGCGTACGCATGGCTCCGGACTGTTCACGCGCGGGCAGACGCAAGCGCTGAGCATCTGTACGCTCGGTGCGCTGGGCGATGTTCAGATCCTCGACGGCATCTCGCTCGAGGAGAGCAAGCGGTTTATGCATCATTACAACTTCCCACCATTCAGCGTCGGCGAAGCGCGGATGCTGCGCGCGCCTGGACGTCGCGAGATCGGCCATGGCGCACTCGGCGAGCGGGCGCTCTCCAAGGTCATCCCGTCTGAGAAGGAATTCCCATATACGATCCGTCTCGTATCCGAGGTGCTGGAGTCCAACGGTTCGTCCTCGCAAGCGAGCATCTGCGCCAGCACGCTGGCTCTGATGGATGCAGGCGTGCCGATCAAGGCGCCGGTAGCCGGCGTTGCGATGGGTCTGATCAAGGAAGGCGAGCACTTCTCGATCTTGACCGATATCCAGGGGATGGAGGACCATCTCGGCGATATGGACTTCAAGGTAGCGGGCACGGCAGAGGGCGTAACCGCTATCCAGATGGATATCAAGATCGCCGGTATCGATCGTTCGATCCTCGAGCAGGCGCTGGAGCAAGCGCGCAGCGGCCGGATGTTCATCCTCGGCAAGATGCTGGAGACGATGCAGCAGCCTCGTTCGAGCCTGTCGCCTTATGCGCCTAAGATCCTCATCCTGACGATCAACCCCGACAAGATCCGTGATGTTATCGGAGCGGGCGGCAAGATCATCAACAAGATCATCGAGGAGACCGGCGTTAAGATCGATATCGAACAGGATGGCACAGTGTTCATCGCTTCTTCTAATGAAGAGATGAATCAAAAGGCTAGACAAATTATCGAAGGCATCGTCAAGGAAGTCGTCGTTGGCGAGATCTATGTCGGCACGGTCAAGCGCGTCGAGAAATTTGGTGCGTTCGTCGAGATCCTCCCAGGCAAGGAAGGGCTCGTCCATATCTCGCAGCTGGCTGCAGAGCGCGTAGCGAAGACGGAGGATGTCGTCAAGATCGGCGATCAGATTACGGTGAAGGTAACCGAGATCGATCAGCAAGGCCGCGTCAACCTGTCCCGCAAGGCTGTGCTTTCTGCGCAGACCCAAGTATCCTCCAAATAAAATCGTTCCGACATTCCCATAGCACGATTGATAAGAGCCAGATTCTGTCTGACTCTTTTTTCGTGGCCTCATAATCCGGACCCGTCCCACATATGATGGAATGTACAAGGAGGGCGGGGGACATGTGGCGCAATAAAATCGTAGCGATGACGATAACGGCGGCGCTGCTGCTCGTCTGGCTGACGGCAGACGACAGCGTCGCACGGTATGTCGATGCCGTCAAGGAAAGCCGGGTAAATGCGCAAAGCGTGCTCGACAAAGGCGGGGGCAGCGAGGACGAGCTGATGCAGCGTATCCGCCGCGAGGCGGCTGAGCAGCGCGTCGCTCCGATCGAGCCCCGTGTCGACCGCGTATGGAAGCTGATCCCCGGCTACAACGGCCGGGAGGTCGATGTGGATCGAACGTATTCGCAAAATCGGCATACTTGGGCGGGCGGCGAGATCGATTATGTATATCGCCAAGTGGAGCCAAAGCTCCGGCTGCAGGAGCTGGGAGCACATCCGATCTACAGGGGCAATCCGCAAAAAAAAATGGCCGCGTTGATGATCAACGTAGCGTGGGGCAACGAATATATCCCATCGATGCTGAAGGCGCTTGCGGACGAGCAAGTCAAGGCGACGTTTTTCCTGGACGGGTCGTGGCTTAGCAAGCATGCGGATATTGCCCAGGCCATCCAGTCGGCGGGACACGAGATGTCCAACCATGCTTATTCCCATCCGAACATGAGCGAGTTGGGGCGCGAAGCCGCGCTTCGTCAGATTACACGCACCGAGCAGTTGCTCCGCGAGCGGCTCGGCGTCGCCAATCGCTGGTTTGCGCCGCCCTCGGGCGATTACAATCAGCAGACCGTCGAGCTAGCCGCTTCCCAGGGGCTCGGTACGGTGCTGTGGACGGTGGACACGGTCGATTGGAAAAAGCCGCCTGCGGATGCGATCATCCGTAAGATCGCCGCCCGAGTCGAGCCCGGCTCGCTTATCCTGATGCATCCGACCGCTTCGTCGAGCGAAGCGCTGGCGGGGATGATTCGCGTAATCAAAAGCAAAGGGCTGGCGCTTGGCACCGTGAGCGAGCTATTGTCGACGGAACGGCTGGATTCGGTTGAGAGCGGGACTTAATTCTGCTATAGTAAGATCATTGATTTTAGGAGGGTAACCTATCTTGAAGAAATACACCTTGAGCAACGGGCTTCGGGTTATCGTCGAGAGCATCCCGACCTGCCGTTCCGTCTCGTTCGGCATTTGGGTCAAGACCGGCTCGCGCAACGAAACGCCCGAGAACAGCGGCATCTCGCATTTCATCGAGCATATGCTCTTCAAAGGTACGAAGCAGCGTACAGCCAAGGACATCGCCGACGTCTTCGACGGGATCGGCGGCAATGTCAATGCGTTTACTTCCAAGGAATATACGTGCTATTACGCCAAAGTGCTGGACCAGCATCTGCCGATTGCGATCGACACGCTGGCGGATATGTTCTTCGAGTCCGAATTCGACGAGGGAGAGCTGGCCAAAGAGAAAAACGTCATCCTCGAAGAAATTTCCATGTACGAGGATACGCCGGATGACAAGGTGCATGACGATGCGTCGCGCGCCAGCTTCGGCAGCCATCCGCTCGCTTTTTCGATCCTCGGCGCAGAGGAGAAGCTGATGGGCATGACCGCCGATACGCTTCGCGATTATATGCGCGGCCATTACCGGGTCGACAACACCGTGATCAGCGTAGCTGGCAATGTCGAGCCGGAAGCCGTACTGGAGCTGCTGGAGCGGCACTTTGGCCGCTTCGACGCGCGAGGCGAGAGCGCGCCGCTGCATCCGCCCTTATTTAAGGGGGAGTATCTGTTCCATAAGAAGAAGACGGAGCAGAATCATATCTGTCTCTCCTTCCAGGGCTGTTCGATCGCCGATCCCCGGCTGTACGCGATGATCCTGCTCAACAATGCGATCGGCGGCGGCATGAGCTCGCGGCTGTTCCAGGAGATCCGCGAGAAGCGCGGGCTGGCGTATTCGGTCTACTCCTATCATACGTCTTATGCAGATAGCGGGTTGTACACGATCTATGCCGGCACGGCGCCCAAGCAGACCAAGGACGTGCTTGACCTGACGCTTGAGCTGCTCGGCGATATCGGCGCTCAAGGGCTGACCGAGGCGGAGCTGCATCGCGGCAAGGAGCAGCTCAAGGGCAGCCTTATCCTCTCGCTCGAGAGCACCAGCAGCCGGATGAATCGCAATGGCAAAAACGAACTGATGCTGGGCCGTCACTATACGCTGGATGAGATGATCGAGAAGATTGATGCCGTATCAATGGAGACGCTCCATGAGGTGACGCGGCATATGCTTGCTGAGCCGTTTGCCGTCGCAATGGTGGGCTCAAGCGACAAGGCGGCGCAAAACGTAGGGAGGAATCATTTTGTATCCAGTCCAAATTAAACGGCTGCCGGGCAACGAAGACATCCAGCTGCCTGTAAAAATGTCTGCCGCAGCAAGCGGCTTTGATCTTCACGCAGCGGTTGCCGAGCCGCTTGTGCTTGCTCCCGGAGAGCGCCAGCTTGTGCCGACCGGTTTTGCGATGGCGATGCCGGTAGAGCTGGAGGCGCAGATTCGCCCGCGTAGCGGGTTGGCCTACAAGCACGGTATTACCTGTCTGAACTCGCCTGGCACGATCGATGCCGACTATCGCGGCGAAGTCAAGGTGCTGCTGATCAATCTGGGCCAGGAGCCATTTACAATCACCAGAGGCGAGCGGATCGCCCAGATGGTATTTCAGGTCGTGCCGCAAGTCGAGCTCCAGGAGCGGGACGAACTGAGCGATACGGTGCGCGGCGCCGGCGGCTTTGGCCATACCGGAACCTAGGGCGTGTTAGCGCCAGCCTGTCCGCGCGATGTAAAGCCTTCACACCGATTGTTGTTTCGGTGCGAAGGCTTTTTTGCGCTTATTGCCCAATGGCTTCGCAGCCGAACTTCACTTGGCGGGGTTATCACCAAGTTATGGGCGCGCGCATAAGATAGCTTATGACTCGTGCAGGAAAGGAGTGATGCTGCCATGCTGACAGGTACGCAAGTCGTGCTGCTGGGCGGGGATGCCCGGGCGCTGGAGGTGATCCACAAGCTGACTGAGTTGGATGCCTCAGTCACGCTATCGGGCTTTGACGGACTGCATACGCAGCTTGACGGAGCTGTCCATGCGGCGTTTGACGAGACGCTTTTCGATACTGCGGATGCGATCGTGCTGCCGGCGGTCGGGACGGATGACGACGGGCGGATCGCTGCGGTTTTTAGCAATGACGAATTAAGGCTGCAAGAGTCGCATATCGCCATGCTTCCCAAGCATAGTACCGTCTACACAGGAATGGCCAAACCGTATCTGCGCAAGTTATGCCAAGATCAAGGGATACGACTCGTGGAGCTGCTGGAGCGCGATGACGTCGCCATCTACAATTCGATCCCGACGGCGGAAGGCGCGGTCATGATGGCCATCCAGCACACCGACATTACGCTTCATAGCTCCAGGTGCATCGTGCTTGGCTTGGGACGGACCGGGCTAACGCTGGCGCGAACCTTGCAGGGACTGGGCGCGAGGGTCAAGGCCGGCGTGCGCACGGAAGCTGATTTTGCAAGAGCTCACGAGATGGGGTTCAACCCCTTTTACACGACGGATCTGCTGTCTCATATGAGCGACCCTGACTTGATTTTTAATACAATTCCGACTATGATAGTCACAGCGCAAATGATCGCGAATTTGCCTTCGCGCGCCGTTATTATCGACCTGGCTTCGAAGCCGGGCGGTACCGATTTCCGCTTCGCAGAGAAGCGCGGGATCAAGGCGATGCTCGCGCCCGGTCTTCCCGGAATTGTCGCTCCCAGAACAGCAGGACGCATCATGGCGGATTGCTTGACTCGTTTAATGCTGGAGGACATACAATTGCGGGGGGATGGACGATGAACTGGCAAGGCAAAACGGTCGGCTATGCATTATCCGGATCACATTGTACATTTGCGGAAGTGATGCCGCAGATTCAGAGATTTATAGATGCAGGAGCCAAAGTCGTACCGATCGTCACTTCGACGATTATGACGACCGATACGCGATTCGGCAAGTCCGAGGACTGGCAGCAGCAGCTGAAGGCGATTACGGGCAACGAGATCATCTCGACGATCGTCCAGGCCGAGCCGCTTGGTCCGTCCAAGCAGCTTGATGTGCTCGTCATCGCGCCGTGCACCGGCAATACGACGAGCAAGCTGGCCAATGCGATGACTGACAGCGCGGTGCTGATGGCGGCCAAGGCGCAGATGCGCAACGGTCGCCCCGTCGTGCTGGCCATCTCGACCAATGACGGACTGGGACTGAACGCGGCCAATATCGCCAAGCTGCTCGTCGCCAAGAACATCTATTTTGTGCCGTTTGGCCAAGACAACCCACAGCAAAAGCCGAATTCGCTGGTCGCCAGAATGGACCTCGTCATGGAAGCATGCGAAGCAGCGCTCGGCGGTGAACAACTGCAGCCAATGGTCATCGAACGCTTTAATTATGGCAGTTGACCGGGGGGCGGAACCGATGAGCATCCTTGTGCAAAAATTCGGCGGCACCTCCGTGTCTACTGCCGCCGCCAGAGAGCATGTAGTGCGCCATATCGAAAGGGAACGGCAGCGACACCAATTGGTGGTTGTCGTTTCTGCCATGGGCAGAAGCGGCGACCCGTACGCTACCGACTCCCTGCTCGCGCTGGCGGGCGGAGGGCAAGGGCTGACGCCCAGAGAGCGCGATCTGCTGCTCTGCTGCGGCGAGATCATCTCGGCGACGACACTGTGCAGCCTACTGGCGGAGCGGGGGATCGAAGCGGTCGTGCTCACCGGCGGCCAGGCGGGGATCATCACCGACGAGCACCATGGCCAAGCTCAGATCATCCGTATGGATACGGCTGCCGTACTGCGGGAGCTGCAGCGCGGCAAGGTCGTCATCGTCGCCGGCTTCCAGGGCCGGACCGAGAGCGGCGAGTGGACGACGCTCGGGCGCGGCGGCAGCGACACCTCGGCGACGGCGCTCGGCGCAGCGCTGGGGGCAGTAAGAGCCGACATCTACACGGATGTCGACGGGATCCTGACGGCGGACCCTCGGCTTGTCGCAGATGCTCGCCCGCTCCGTCATGTCGGCTATGCCGAGATGTGCAATCTCGCTCGTCAAGGGGCCAAGGTGATCCACCCGCGCGCCGTAGAGATCGCTGCGCAGGCCAATCTGCCGCTGCGCGTCCGCTCGACCTTCCTCGAGGAGGAGGGGACGCTCGTCAGCGGGCCGCTGCCGACTGCGGTGCAGGACCGCTATGTGACGGGGATTGCCCATGTCTGCGGGATTACGCAGCTGTCGGTGCAGGCTCGGGACGAGGAGGGCGATATGCAGCTCCGGGTGTTCCGCGCGATGGCCGGCAACGGCATCAGCGTCGACTTCATCAATGTCACGCCGGGGGGCGCGGTGTATACAGTATTCGACAGCGATGCGCCTCGGGCCTTGGCGGTGCTGCGATCGATCGGCTATGAGCCGCAGGCTGTGCATGGCTGCGCCAAGGTATCGGTCATCGGCGGCGGCATGAATGGCGTGCCCGGTATTATGGCTTCGATCGTGGAGGCGCTGACTGGCAATGGCATTACGATTCTTCAGTCCGCCGATTCGAACTCGACGATCTGGGTGCTCGTTCGGGAGGAGGAGATGGCGGCTGCTTTGCGGTCTCTTCATGAAAAGTTTAAACTTCATCTTCCATAACGATCAGGTTTAATGGTATAAATATAGGATAACGAAGCTTAGTCTGAGCGATGACTTTAGGAGGATTCAAGATGGATTTTGGGAGATTAGTGACGGCAATGGTCACCCCGTTTGATGTCAATGGTCAGATTGATTGGGATACGACGGGACGTTTGATAGATTACTTGATTAACGAGCAACAGAGCGAAAGTCTGGTCGTCTCCGGGACGACCGGTGAATCCCCGACGCTGACAGACGAGGAGAAGCTGGAGCTGTTCCGCTTCGCCGTTCGTCATGCCGATGGACGCTGCAAAATTATCGCGGGGACAGGCAGCAATAATACGGCGCATTCCATCCACCTGACCCAGGCTGCCGAAGAGGCTGGTGTAGACGGGATTCTGCTGGTTGTGCCTTATTACAATCGTCCGAGCCAGGAAGGGCTGTATCAGCACTTCAAGGCGGTCGCGCAGTCGACCAAGCTGCCCGTCATGCTCTACAATGTCCCGGGGCGGACAGGCGCTAATCTGAGCGCCGCGACTACGCTTCGGCTTGCGCATATCGAGAATGTCGTCGCTACTAAGGAATGCGCTTCGCTGGATCAGCTGACGCATATTATTAGCGCGGCCCCGGAAGGCTTCCTCGTCTACGGCGGCGATGACAGCATGACGTTGCCTGTATTGGCCATTGGCGGCCACGGCATCGTCAGCGTAGCCAGCCATATTATCGGCCCGCAGATGAAGCGGATGATCGAGGCCTACCTGCAAGGCAATGTGAAGGAGGCGGCGCGTTTGCATGCGCAATGCCACCCGATGTTCAAGGGCATTTTCGAAGCTCCGGACCCGGTGCCGAATCCTGTCGCGATCAAATTTATCCTGGGCATGAGCGGCATGCATGTTGGCGGCGTCAGATTGCCGCTAGTCGATGTGACCGACCAGGAAGCCGAGTTTTTGCGTAAATTGCTGTAATTTCCGCCTTAGCCATACCTGATTATGGAGCCGGTGCGACGAGCATCGGCTTTTTTTCTGACATGGATGCCAGCGGATTGACTTGTGTTTTGCAAAATGAATCATGTATAATGGATTTCAAGTGACTGGGTGCGGCAATTTTTTGAAATCAATCTTGAACGTTTGGAGAAGCGTTCCACGAACATAGGAGGTACAGATCGACGTGTCAAAAAAGAATAATCAAGACAAGCTGCTGATCTTTGCATTGGGCGGAGTAGGTGAGATCGGCAAAAATATGTATGTCATCCAGTATGGAAACGATATCGTAGTCGTCGATTCCGGACTGAAGTTTCCAGAGGAGGACATGCTGGGGATCGATATTGTCATCCCGGACATCACCTACCTGAAAGAAAATCGGGACAAGGTGAGAGGCATTCTCATTACCCATGGTCATGAAGACCATATCGGCGGCTTGCCTTATGTGCTCAAGAACCTCAATGTGCCTGTCTACGCCACGAAGCTTACGATCGGACTGATCGAGGGCAAGCTGAAGGAAGCTGGCCTGCTGGGCGAGACGAAACGGATCCTCATTAATGCCGATTCCGAAGTAGAGCTGGGTCAGATCAAGGCGACGTTCTTCCGCACAAACCATAGTATCCCTGATTCGGTAGGCGTCTGCCTGGACACCCCGGAAGGGATCGTCGTCCATACAGGCGACTTCAAATTCGACCATACGCCGGTCAACGACCAATACGCGGATCTGCAACGGATGGCAGCCATCGGCAGCCGCGGCGTACTGGCGCTGCTCTCGGACAGCACCAACGCTGAGCGTCCCGGCTTTACACCCTCGGAGAGCAACATCGGCAGCGAATTCGAGGATATTTTCCGCAAATCGACACAACGCGTTATCGTAGCGACCTTCGCATCGAATGTCCATCGAATCCAGCAGGTCATCAACGCAGCGATGACTACGAAACGTAAGCTTGCTGTCATCGGACGCAGCATGGTCAACGTTGTCAACATCGCCTCCGAGCTGGGGTACCTGAACATCCCAGAAGGAATGCTGATCGAGCCGGATGAGGTGAATCGACTGGCCGCGGATCGCGTAGTCGTCCTGTCGACCGGCAGCCAGGGCGAGCCGATGTCGGCTCTGACCCGGATGGCTCGCTCGACGCATCGCAAGATCGACATCCTGCCTGGCGACACGGTCATCATCGCAGCGACGCCGATCCCGGGCAATGAGAAATACGTCGGCCGCACAGTGGACGAGCTGTTCCGTCTCGGCGCCAAAGTCATCTACGGTCCTGGCTCGGTATCGGGCGTTCACGTATCGGGACATGGCAGCCAGGAAGAGCTTAAGCTGATGCTTAACCTGATTAAGCCGAAGTACTTCATCCCGATTCACGGGGAGTACCGGATGCTGCGCCAGCATGCTCTGCTTGCCGAATCGGTTGGCGTGGAGCGTGAGAACATCTTCATTTGCGATATCGGCGACACCGTCGAGGTGCAAGGCGGCAAGGCGCGCAAGGGCAACAAGGTCCCATCGGGCAACATCCTGATCGACGGGCTAGGCGTCGGCGATGTGGGCAATATCGTCTTGCGCGATCGCAAGCTGCTCTCGCAGGACGGCATCCTGGTCGTCGTCGTCACGCTCAGCAAGCAGGACGGCAAGATCCTTTCCGGACCGGATATCATCTCGCGTGGTTTCGTCTACGTGAGAGAGTCGGAAGGCTTGCTCGATGAAGCCAATCGCATCGTCAGCTCGACCCTTCACAAGTTGATGAACGACAAGGTAAATGAATGGGCATCGCTCAAAACAAACGTCAAGGATGCGCTCGGCCGTTTTCTCTACGAGCAGACGCGTCGTCGCCCGATGATTTTACCTATTATAATGGAAGTTTAATGTTTCACACTACCTAGCCACTGGCCATTGATGCGCTCTTTCTCCAGGAGCCGTCAATGGCATTTTTGTGTTCAGTGACTTGCGGCAGGCCGGCGTCCGTTCGATCGGGTGAAGCATAAAAGCGACGGCGGAATCCATACTATGACAAGCTGCTCGCTTGCGATCAGTGATCTCAACTATAGGAGGCATTACGCATGATGCATAGGGGCAATTATACGAGTCAGGAACAGCAGCCCGAGCCGGTCCCCGTCCCGACGGAGAAGCCGCGCAATCCGGTTGTCGATACAATACAGCAGCTAGGGCAGACGACGGTGCCTGTGATGGACTCCAATATTTTCTGTATGACGATCATTGGCCAGGTGGAAGGTCATCTCGTATTGCCGCCACAAAACAAGACGACCAAATACGAACATCTGATCCCACAATTGGTCGCAGCGGAGCAAAACTCAAAAATCGAAGGCGTGCTGATCGTCTTGAACACGGTCGGCGGCGATGTCGAGGCAGGTCTGGCCATTGCAGAGATGATTTCCTCGCTGTCCAAGCCCTCTGTCACGCTCGTACTGGGGGGAGGTCATTCGATCGGCGTACCGATTGCGGTAGCGGGCGACATGTCATTTATTGCAGAGACCGCTACGATGACGATCCACCCGATCCGTCTGAACGGACTGGTCATCGGCGTACCGCAGACCTTCGAATACCTCGAAAAAATGCAGGAGCGGGTCGTTCGTTTCGTCATGTCGCATTCGCGAATTACGGAGCAGAAATTCAAGGAGCTGATGTTCAAAACGGGGGAGCTGACCCGGGACATCGGCGCAACCGTTATCGGCCCCGATGCCGTGACGTATGGACTCATCGACGCAGTCGGCGGTGTCGGGGCAGCGATCCGCGAGCTGAATCGCCGGATCGAGGAGAATCGGGCTCGCGCGTCGGCGGTGATCCAATGATCCTCTACACAAGCATGCCGTTGGAAATGGTGCTGAATGGCTGGGATCAGGAGCGTGAAGCGACGCTGGAGCTCGTGAGGGACGGCGTGCGGATGCAGGTTCAAGCGGTGTCTCCTGGCGTCGGACGCATCGTCCGGCTGCTCGATTGCGACTTGCATCGCTACCTCGACCCCGGGCTTGCGCCAGGCACGCTCATCATGCTGGCGCCGATGGATAGAGTCGATTCGTCAATGATAGGAACATGACAGCAGCTATGCTATAATGGGTTATCGAGAGGTGACCATTTTGGCAAAGCGCAAACGTAAGAAAAAATCGATCGGCATGACGTTAAAATATGAAGTATATGGCATTCTGCTTATTACGATTTCGGTCATTGCCTTGTCCGGGGAGGCCGTCGTCGGCCGTTCGTTGTCCAAGCTGTTCGGCTTGCTGCTGGGCAAGTTTTATTTTGTGCTGGCCTTGGTCGGCATCTATATCGGGTTGACGGTCATGGTGAAGCGAGCCTGGCCGCAGGGATGGTCCTCGCGCAAAAGCGGTCTGTTGTTGTTCGTGCTGGCATTGACGCTGATGAGCTCAATCGCGGAGATCAACGCCAAGTTCGCCGGTCTCGAAGAGACAACCGTCATATCGGCCGGCACGATCCTGCAGACGCTCGGTAGCGATATCCGGGGCGAGCTGCTGACGGCCAGCGTACAACCGGAGCCGCCGATGATGAACAAAGCGATCAGCGGCGGCTATGCCGGCGCGGTGCAATATTCGATCCTGTTCTGGCTGTTCGGCAACATCGGCGCCCGCTTCGTGCTGATCGTGATGTTCGCGATTTCGGTCATGCTCATCACCGGCAAATCCTACGTCGAGCTGATCCAGACGCTAGCGGCGAAGACTGCGCGTCTCTACACGCTGCTCCGCGTCAAGTTTAAGAGTCGCCCTACCGCTGCTGCGAAGAAGCCGGGAGGCAAACGGACAACGGCGGCTACCTTACATAATGAGCCTGATGATTACCCAGAAGACGATAACGGCGCTTATGACCCGTATCTTGCAGAGCCGCCTTCAGCGCCCGCGCAGCGCAAGAAAAAGCCAGCCTTCTTCAGCTGGTTGCAAAATTATGCGGACAGGCTGCGCCGCGAGCCGGAGCAGGCACTGACGACTCCTCAGGGTCGCAAGGAGGAAGGCGAGTCGGAGAGCGGCTGGCAGCCCGAAACCGACATTTATGCGGACGATCAAGAAAAGCCGACGTGGCAGGTGGAGCCGACGGATACCTTGGCGATGCCGCTCCAAGAGGAGACGACATGGCCGGAGGCATTGGTTCCCCATACCGGCGAGACAGAGGAGACGATCGCGGTGGACGCAGCCCTGCCTGTCGACGCTGCGTCCGATGCAGCTCCAGAGGGCGGGGAGGAGGCCGCCGTTGCGATCGTCGGCGACCACGGCGAGCCGCCGCAAGTGATCGCGTCTACGGCCAAGCCTTACCGCTTGCCGCCGCTCTCGCTGCTCGCGAAGCCGCATGGGCATGGCAAGTCGGGGCCAGAGGGCGCGCTGGAGTCGCGGCGCAAGCTCGAAGCGACGCTCGAGAGCTTCGGCGTCAAGGCCAACGTGCTCGATGTCGTGCGCGGTCCAGCTGTCACACGTTATGAGGTGCAGCCGGCCACCGGCGTCAAGGTTAGCCGGATCGTCGGATTGACCGACGATATCGCGCTCGCGCTGGCAGCCAAAGATATCCGGATGGAGGCGCCGATTCCGGGCAAGTCTGCAATCGGGATCGAGGTGCCGAACACCGAGGTCTCTGTCGTAACGATGCGAGAGGTGATGGAGACGCCCGCCTTCCAGCGGGCTGCCTCCAAGATGTCGATCGTCTTCGGGCGCGATATCGCAGGCACGCCGATCGTCGGCGATCTGGCTCGGATGCCCCATCTGCTGGTCGCCGGGGCGACCGGCTCGGGCAAGTCGGTGTGCATCAACGGCATTATCACGAGCATCCTCTACAAGGCCAAGCCGGACGAGGTGCGCTTCCTGATGATCGACCCGAAGATGGTCGAGCTGAACGTCTACAACGGTATCCCGCATCTGCTGGCTCCGGTCGTCACCGATCCGCGTCGCGCCTCGCTTGCGCTCAAGAAGATCGTCGTCGAGATGGAGAAGCGGTATGAGCTGTTCTCCAAGTCGGGGACGCGTAATATCGAAGGGTATAACAGCTTGATGGCGGATAACCCGGCTGCGTTATTGCCTTACATCGTCGTCATCGTCGACGAGCTCGCTGACCTGATGATGATCGCTGCCAATGATGTGGAGGATGCGATCTGCCGTCTCGCGCAGATGGCGCGTGCATCAGGGATCCATCTGATCATCGCCACGCAGCGGCCGTCCGTTGACGTCATCACCGGTCTGATCAAGGCCAATATCCCGTCCAGGATTGCCTTTGGCGTCTCCTCGCAGGTCGATTCCCGGACGATCCTCGACATGGTCGGCGCAGAGAAGCTGCTCGGCCGCGGCGACATGCTGTTCCTACCGGTCGGCATGTCCAAGCCGATCCGCGTCCAGGGCGCATTCCTCTCCGATCAGGAGGTAGAGAGTGTCGTCGGCTATGCTCGCAGTCAGGCGGAGGCCGAATACACAGAGGATTTGGTGCCGGAGATCGAGGAGATGGCAGAGGAGGAAGACGAGAATCTCGATGAACTGTACGACCAGGCTGTATCGATTGTCGTCGAGGCCAAACAGGCATCGGTGTCGTTGCTGCAGCGCCGGATGCGGGTCGGTTATACACGGGCAGCACGGCTGATTGATACGATGGAGGCGAAGGGCGTTGTCGGGCCGTACGAAGGAAGCAAGCCCCGCGAAGTGCTGATGAGCCCCGAGCAATTCCAGGCCGGCAAAATAACGTCGTAAACGATTGCGAAATGGAGAAAGGTGCATAGAAGTACAATCCGTGCCTCATACTAGGATCAAGCAGCTTCTCGCATGATGATAGCTCATTACGCACAGAAAGGCTTGATCCACCTATGAAAACCCGTTTGGTTATTGCAACAGCCGTGATCGTCTGTCTGCTCTTTGGTTCTTTCGCAATCAGCAAGCAGGAGCACGGCGCTTCTACGGAAACGTTCAGCAAAGCGATCTTGAAGCAAGGCTCATCTGGCAAAGACGTCTACGAGCTGCAAGGGCGGTTGAAGAAGCTTGGTTATTATGACGGCAAGGTGGATGGACATTTTGGAGGCAAGACGAAAAATGCCGTCACCTGGTTTCAATGGAAATTTGGGCTGAAATCCGACGGAGTCGTCGGCGGAAAAACGAAGTTGAAGCTGTGGGAGGCGACCAAGGATTGGCGTCCCGCAGCAGATGAAGTGCCTGGCGGCGCGACCGGCGGCAATGGAGGCGGCGGCTCGGGCGGAGGCGGATCCGGCGGCAATTTGGCGCAGTCCAACAAGTTGGGCTTATCCGAGAATGATCTGAGACTGATGGCTAACGCCGTTTACGGCGAGGCGCGCGGCGAGCCTTACGAGGGGCAAGTGGCGGTTGCCGCCGTCATTTTGAACCGGGTTCGCGACGAGAATTTCCCTGACTCGGTGTCGGGCGTCATTTTTGAGCCGCTTGCATTTACGGCAGTGGCGGACGGTCAGATCTGGCTCGAACCCAATGAGAGAGCCAGACAGGCGGTAGAGGCCGCGGTCAAGGGCTGGGACCCGACGAACGGGTGTCTGTATTATTTTAATCCCGCGACTGCAACGTCCAAATGGATCTGGACAAGACAGCAAGTGATGACAATCGGCAAGCATATTTTCTGTATTTAGGTTCGTCCAAGCAACCCCGCTTGCAAGTCACGAGTGCGGGTTGCTTCTTCCATTTCTAATGGGTTAGAATGGTATAGAGTATACGAAAATCGAATACATTACGGAGTATGGATGCAAAGACGGAAGGAGCAATGACTTATCGTGACGGCCACTCTTTTTGAACGGGCGCAGACTGGACGCATGCGGCTGCATGTCATGCCTACCAAGCGCTTCAAGACCTTTGCTATATCTTTGTACGCAGGTGTTCCGCTTGCGGAATCATCCGTAACGACAACCGCTCTGACGCCTTTTGTCCTGCGCAGAGGCACGCAAGCGACGCCGGAAACGCTGGCATTCCGCGAACGTTTGGATAATCTCTACGGCGCGGGCTTCGGATTCGATATCTATAAACGCGGCGACGCGCAGATCGTCCAGTTCCGCATGGACGTCATAAATGACCAGTTCGTCTCCTCCGGCACGCCTCTGCTCGCAGCGGCGCTAAAGCTGCTCGGAGAGATCGTCACCGACCCGGCACTCGAGGACGGCGTCTTCCGGGGCAAATATGTGGCCGCCGAGAAAATGACGCTCCAGAAACGGCTGGAGGCGATCATCAACGACAAGATCCGCTATGCCGCCGAGCGTTGTCTGGCCGAGATGTGCCGGAATGAGCCCTACCGGCTGCATGCTCTCGGCAAACTCGACGATCTGCCGGGCATCTCGTCGGAGTCGCTGTATGACGCTTATCGCGGGTGGCTGGGTCAAGCCGAGTTGGATCTGTATGTAGCAGGCGATACGACGCTGGCCGAGGTTGAGCAGTTGGCCGCCGAAGCGTTCCGACTGGAGCCAAGCGCAGGCGCAGGAGCCGGTTATGCCCGTTCCGAGGTGGGGCAGGCTGCGGAAGAGCCGCGGACGGTCATCGAGACGCTGGATGTCAGTCAAGGCAAGCTCAATATGGGGCTTCGCACCCATATCGGTTATGCCGACGAGGCGTATCCCGCCTTGCTGATGTATAACGGCATTCTCGGAGGCTACCCGCATTCCAAGCTGTTTTTGAATGTCCGCGAAAAAGCGAGTCTGGCCTACTATGCCGCCTCCCGACTAGATGGCCATAAAGGCATTTGCACCATTCAGTCGGGTATCGAGATCGCGAACTTCGAGCAGGCCAAGACGATTATTTTGGCGCAGCTGCAGAGCATGAAGGAGGGGCAAATCTCCGAGCTCGAGCTTAGTCAGACGAGAGCGATGATCAGCAATCAGCTGCGCGAGATGCAAGACTCGGCGTTTGAGATGATCAGCTATGACTTCAACAGCGTCTTGTCGGGCAAGAGCCGCACGGCAGCGGAGCTGATCTCCGCCATCGAGGCGGCGGATGTCGAACAGATCGTCCAGGTCGCCGACAAGGTGGAGCTGGATACGATTTATTTCCTGCGCGGAAAGGAGGCGCAACTGGCATGAAGACGCTGGCATACCCGGTTGTACAAGAAACGCTCTACTACGAGCAGATGCCTAACGGGCTATCCGTTTATGTCCTGCCCAAAAAAGGCTTCCAGAAAACCTACGCAACGTTCACGACCCGATTCGGATCTGTCGATAACCAATTTTCGCTTCCGGGCGAGCAGACGACTCGGGTAGAGGACGGGATCGCGCATTTCCTCGAGCACAAGATGTTCGAGGAGCCTAGCGGCGACATTTTTGCGACCTTTGCTTCGCAGGGGGCGTCGGCCAATGCCTTCACCAGCTTCGATCGTACGGCGTACCTGTTCTCGGCGACCGAGCAGATCCCGGCCAACTTGACGACACTGCTCGACTTTGTCCAGAACCCTTACTTTACGGATGAGAATGTCGAGAAGGAAAAGGGTATCATCGAGCAGGAAATTAACATGTACAAGGACAATCCAGACTGGCGCGTCTATACGGGGCTCATCGATGCCCTCTATCATGAGCATCCGGTCCATATCGATATCGCCGGTTCGGTCGAGTCGATCCGCCGCATCACCAAAGAAAGTCTCTACCAGTGCTACCGTACGTTCTATCACCCATCCAACATGCTGCTGTTTGTCGTCGGCGGCGTCGACAAGGATGAGATTATGGAGCTGGTGCGCCATAATCAGGCCTCCAAATCGTTTGGCGAATCGCCCCAGATCACCCGATTGCTCGAGCCCGAGCCCGATGCAGTCAAGCTGCCAATAAAGCGGAGCGAGCTGGCAGTCAGCCTGCCAAAGATGATGTTCGGCTTTAAGGAGACGGTGTTGCCTGCCGACAGCGAGCAATTGCTGCGCAGAGAAGTAGCCAGCAAGCTGATGCTGGAGGCGTTGCTCGGACCGAGTTCCAAGCTATATCAACAGCTATATGACGACGACTTGATCTCCGATTCGTTCGGCAGCGAGTACAACAGCAGCGCCAGCTATGGCTTCACGATGATCGGCGGCGACACGCGCGATCCCGAGGCGTTGCTGGCGGCGATACGCAGCGCGATCGAGGAGAAGCTGGCAACAGGCATTGCAGCCGATGATTTTGAGCGGGTGCGCCGCAAGCGGATCGGCGGTTATTTGCGGATGCTTAACTCGCCGGAAACGATCGCCAACGAGTTTACCCGCTATCAATTCCGCGGCAACAATCTGTTCGAGCTGCTTCCTCTGTACGAGTCGGTGACGTTGGAGCAAGTGAATGAGCGGATGCGTGAGCACTTCCGCTGGGATCAGATGGCCGTCTCTATCGTCGACAAGGCGAAGACATGAAGCCGCTCAGCGAGATGACCGTGCTGGTCACGGGAGGGAGTCGGGGCATCGGCGCGGCGATCTCGCGACGCTTCGCTACCGAAGGGATGAATGTCGTCATTCATTACAACAGCTCTCATGAAGCCGCCAACGAGACGGCTCGCGAGTGCATGCGGCTCGGCGGCCAGGTGATGACGGCCTGCGCCGACCTGCGTTCACGCGAGCAGCTCGAGCGCATGAAGGAGAAGCTGGAGGATGCCGGGCGGCGTCCCGACATTGTGGTCAACAATGCCGGGATCGCCCACTACGGCATGTTAGCCGATGTGACAGACGACGTTTGGGACGATGTGATGGCGGTTAATTTAAAAGGGATGTATCTTTGTACGCAGCTTTTCATGCCGGCGATGATCCGGCAGCGTTTTGGACGCATCATTAATGTGTCGTCGGTGTGGGGCATCTCCGGTGCCTCTTGCGAGGTGCTCTATTCCACAACCAAAGGCGGTATGAACGCCTTCACCAAGGCGCTGGCCAAGGAGCTGGCTCCCTCAGGCGTCACCGTCAACGCGGTAGCTCCCGGGGCTGTCGATACGGCGATGAATGCGCATCTGGACAACTCCGAGCAAGCAGCGTTGGCCGAGGAGATCCCTGCCGGCCGTCTCGGTCATCCGGACGAAATCGCATCGCTGGTCTACTTTCTGGCGTTGCCCGAATCAGGTTATATTACAGGACAAGTCATAAGTCCTAATGGCGGATGGGTCACATGATGATGCTTTTTGCCTCAGGATGAAACTTCTGCCGTCCGGTCGACGTCGAATAATTAACCGGGCGACAGCGAACAATAGGACTGTTGTACATCCTTTTCTTCAACGACCACAGGAGGCGAAGAGATATGGCAACTGTCCTGAACAACTATGAGACGTGGAAGCATTTTTTGGCGGATCGGGTGGAGCAGGCCAAGAAAATCGGGTTGAGCGAAGAAGCCATCTCCAATCTGGCGTTCGAAATCGGCAGTTTTCTGGATGAGAAAGTCGATCCAAAAAACGACGAGCAGCGGGCGTTGAAAGAGATTTGGGATGTCGGCGATGAAGATGAGCGGAAGACCATTGCTCGTCTCATGGTGAAGCTTGTCCAAAACTCGTAATAGGCTTTGCAGACTGGCCTCCTTTCGGGGGCCTTTCTGATAGGGTTGTTCCCACTGTTGCAGGATATTGACGAAAATTGTAGAATTATATTTTCGGGAAGCAAAATCGGGTCGTGGAATTGTAACGCGGGAAGGAGACTTATGGAATACAAACAATGGTATATGGAGTACAAGATACATAAAAACCGTCCCGGTCTATTAGGAGACATTGCTTCGTTGCTCGGCATGCTTGAGGTGAACATTATTACCATCAACGGGGTAGAAAACCGCACGCGCGGCATGCTGCTCCAAACGGATGACGACGAAAAAATCGAACTGCTCGGCAAAATGCTGAAAAAGGTCGACAACATTACGATTAACGCATTGCGCCCTCCGAAGCTGGTCGATATTTTGGCGGTCCGTCATGGCCGGTACATCGAGCGCGATTCCGACGACAAAAAGACCTTTCGCTTTACGCGAGACGAGCTGGGGCTGCTCGTGGACTTCCTGGGCGAAATCTTCAAGCGGGAAGGCAACCAGGTGATCGGGTTGCGCGGCATGCCGCGTGTCGGCAAGACCGAATCAATCATCGCAGGAAGCGTATGCGCCAACAAGCGTTGGGCATTCGTCTCCTCGACGATGCTCCGGCAAACGGTACGCAGCCAACTGTCCGAGGACGAGATGGACCCTGGCAACATTTTCATTATTGACGGCATCGTCAGCACGGTTCGTTCCAATGAGAAGCACTATAGCTTGCTGCAGGAAATTATGTCCATGCCCTCGACCAAGGTGATCGAGCACCCGGACATATTCGTTAAGGAATCCCATTACGACCATGGCATTTATGATTGCATTATCGAGCTGCGCAACACCCCGGACGAAGAGATTTCATACGAGAGCATCACTAGCGACATCCACGAATTTTAGTAAGGAGGTGAAGACATGTCTGATCTGGGCGCGCTTCTGAAGGAGGCACGACAGAAGAAGGGCTATACGCTGAACGATATTCAGGAAATGACCAAGATTCGCGTCAGATATCTGGAAGCGATAGAAGCGGGCGACTACAAGGTGCTGCCAGGCTCCTTTTATGCTCGCGCATTTATTAAAAATTACGCCGAAGCCGTCGGGCTTGATGCGGAAGAACTGCTGCAGCAGCATCAGAACGAAGTGCCGGCTCTGCCTACAGAGCCAATCTCCGAGCAACCGATGATGAAGCCTCGGCGCGCCTCGGCGCGGGCTTCGGATCGCTGGAGCAAATGGGGATTCGGCATCCTCCTTTGGTGCTTTCTGGCATTGATTGCGGTCATCGTCTATGTCTTTGTATTGAACAATCCGAACGATCCTCCGCCAACGGTCGACCCTACCAATCTGACGGAGAACACGGAGGATAACGACCCGCAGACCGCACCAGGCGGAACAGAGACGCCGGACAACGGCGCAGAGACGCCTGATTCCTCTGAGACGCCGGATGGTGCCGGTACGCCTGACACGGACAACGGCGGGAAAGAGCCGCAGCAGCCGAGCGGCGAGACGACGCTGACGCCGATCGGCGACATCACGCGCCGTACGACCAACTACGAGCTATCGCCCAAAGGCGTCCATAAGTACGAAGTGATCGTGAGCGGCGAGAGCTGGGTCGAGTTCCGCAACGAAGAGACCGGAGATCGCTTGGTCTACGAGACGCTGAAGGATACGACGAAGACGTTTGAGCTGTCTGCTCCCGTCTACATCAGCCTCGGCTTCGCCCCTAGCGTACAAATCAAGGTGGATGGACAAGCGCTGCACAACGGCGGCGAATCGGGGACGAGCAAGCGGTACAACATTACACCTGTGGACAGCCCTTCGGCTGAAACGGACACGCAATAACTGGCATCGGACGAAGGCATCCTTGGCACCTCATCAGGGATGTCTTTTGCTGAGATCGATACATTGGGACGAGGAGTGGTAGAGATGAGTTCGGAAAGTTCATTTGATATTGTATCCAAGGTAGATATGCAGGAGATGGCCAACGCCATCCAGCAAGCCGAGCGGGAGATCAGCACGCGGTTCGACTTCAAGGGCAGCAAGAGCAGCATCGAGCTGGACAACGGCGAGCTGGTCGTTGCCTCCGACGACGAGTTCAAGCTTAAAGGGGTGCTCGATATTTTGCTGTCGAAGATGATCAAGCGCGGCGTGCCAATCAAAAATCTCGACTATGGCAAAATTGAGCCGGCTTCCGGCGGTACGGTGCGGCAGCGGATCAAGCTGAAATCGGGCATCGATCAGGAAAACTCCAAAAAGATCAACATCCTGATCCGCGATGCCAAGCTCAAGGTCAAATCGCAAATCCAGGGTGATCAAATTCGGGTGACCGGCAAGAGCAGGGACGATCTGCAGGCGGTCATCGCCCTGCTGCGCAAGGCTGATCTGACCGTAGACCTGCAGTTTGTCAACTATAAGTAAGTTTCGCGCGGATGCTGCTTCAGGTTGTCATAGGGTTGCGACGAGAGGCTCGTCCGTCGTTTTGACACCGCGAAGGCTGATCGTTTATACTTACTTGAAGGTATTGGGATCTGGAGGAATTGCTGAACATGACTGAACGCGTAAAGGTAGTAACGCTCGGCTGCGAGAAAAATCTGGTCGACTCCGAGATTATGTCGGGACTCATCGATCAGCGCGGATTTGAGCTGGTGGAACAGGCGGAGGATGCGACCGTCATTATCGTCAATACATGCGGGTTCATCGATGCTGCCAAGGAAGAGTCTGTCAATACGATATTGGATATGGCTGACCTGAAAGAGACCGGTCGCCTCAAGGCGCTGATCGTCTCAGGCTGTCTAACGCAACGGTACAAGCAGCAACTGATGGAAGAGATGCCGGAGATTGACGGGATCGTCGGCACGGGCGATTTCCATAATATTAATGATATCGTCGACGAGGCGCTGCGCGGCAAACGGCCGGTATGGGTCGGCAACCCGGTATTTAATTATGAGCAGGCGCTGCCCCGCAAGGTGGCGACTCCGAGATATACGGCGTTTGTGAAGATTGCCGAGGGCTGCGACAACGCGTGCACCTTTTGCAGCATTCCGATCATGCGCGGCAAGTTCCGCAGCCGCTCCGTCGAGTCGATCGTCGAGGAGGTTCGGCTGCTGGCAAGCCAAGGCGTCAAGGAAGTCAGTCTGATCGCTCAGGATTCGACCAATTACGGCACCGATCTGTATGATCGTTTTATGCTGCCGGAGCTGCTGGACCGCGTCAGCGAGGTGCCCGGCATTGCTTGGGTGCGTCTCCACTACGCCTACCCCGGATTTTTTACGGATGAGCTGCTGGAGACGATGGCGACCAACCCAAAGGTGTGCAAGTATATCGACATGCCGCTCCAGCATAGCGAGGACCGGATATTGAAGCGGATGCGCCGGCCGGGAAGACAGCGCGATGTGCGCGAGCTGATCCGCAAGATCCGCGACCGGATGCCGGAGGCGGCGCTGCGCACCTCGATTATCGTCGGATTCCCAGGGGAGACCGAGGAGGATTTCGAGCGGCTGTGCGACTTTGTCCGCGAGGTGAAGTTCGACCGTTTGGGCGTCTTTACGTATTCCAGCGAGGAAGACACGCCGGCGGTGCGCCTCCCGGATCATGTGCCGGACGAGGTCAAGGAATGGCGCGCGAATACGCTGATGGAGATTCAGCGCGAGGTGTCCAAGGACAACGGCAGCAAGTATATCGGTCGCGAGATCGATGTGCTCGTGGAGCGCTACGACGGCCGTAGCGACGTCTATATCGGCCGTTCGCAATATGATGCGCCGGAGATTGACGGCGAGGTGTTTATTACCAAAGCTTCAGCAACCATTGGAGAGATGCAGAAGGTTCGAGTGACGCATGCGTACGAGTTTGATCTTTCCGGGGAGGGAATCGCATGAATCTGGCCAATCGCATCACATTGGCGAGAATTTTTCTGGTGCCGATCATCGTCTTCTTCCTATTGGTGCGACTGGATATTGAGCCGCTCGTTTTCGGAGACTTCCAGATTACTTATAATCAGATTATCGCGGCGCTGATCTTCATCATCGCGGCGAGCACGGATGGACTGGACGGCTACATCGCGCGCAAAAACAAGCAGGTCACCAACCTGGGCAAGCTGCTCGACCCTTTGGCAGACAAACTGCTCGTTGCTGCCGTGCTGATCTCGCTCGTTCAGATGAACAAGCTGGACGCTGTGATCGCGATTATTATTATTAGCCGGGAGTTCGCGGTTACGGGACTGCGGCAGATTGCCTTGCTCGACGGTAAGGTCATGGCCGCAAGCAACTGGGGCAAGTGGAAGACGGCGGTGCAGATTACGATGATTATCGCGCTGCTCCTCAACAACTTCCCGTTCGCCTTTATCGATGTGCGATTTGACCTGATTTCCAGCTGGGTCGCGGCGCTCATTACGCTCTATTCCGGCGTTGACTATTTCGTCAAGAACAAAAATATTATTCCCGTCTCTGAGTGATCGATACGGGAGCAGGACGGCGCGCGGATTGTGATGCGAGGCGCGGCCACGGATGGACAGACATCATTCCCGCGTGGAATGATGTCTTTATTTCCTCAATTTTCGATACGCAACCTAGGAGGATGGCTAGCGATGAAGGCAGAGATCATAGCTGTTGGAACCGAACTGCTGCTCGGACAGATCGTCAATACGAACGCGCAATATTTATCCAGAGGATTGGCCGATCTGGGCATCGACGTCTATTTCCAGACGGTCGTAGGCGACAATACGACACGCTTGACGCAAGCGATTCATACCGCCCGAGCGCGCGCTGACCTGATTTTGTTCACCGGCGGACTGGGCCCGACCCAGGACGATCTGACCAAGGATGCGCTGGCGGCTGATCTGGGCCGAGGCCTGCAGGTCCACGAGCCGTCGATGGCCAAGATCGAAGCGCTGTTCGCCGGCCGGGGCGCCAAGATGGTGGAGAGCAATCGTCGGCAGGCGCTGATGATCGAGGGCTCCGATCCGCTGGCCAACGAGACCGGGCTCGCCGTCGGCAATGCACTCACCGTCGAGGGCACGCACTACATGCTGCTGCCAGGCCCGCCGCGCGAGATGAAGCCGATGTTCGACGGCCCGGCCAGCGCCTGGCTGCGCGGCGTGATGGGCGAGGAGCGGCCGCTGTTCAGCCGCCAGCTGCGGTTCGCCGGGATCGGCGAGTCGAGCCTGGAGGCGGCGATCATCGATCTGATCGAGCAGCAGTCCGATCCGACGATCGCCCCGTATGCCAAGGAAGGCGAGGTGGCGCTGCGCGTCTCCACCAAGGCGCGCGACGCTGCGGAGGCGCAGGAGCGGATCGACGTCACCGTGGCGAAGATCGCCGAGCGGCTCGGACAGTTCATGTACGCCCAGGATGATATCCCGATCGAGGCGGCGGTCATCCGGCTGCTCCGCAACTCGATGCGCACGCTCTCCTCGGCAGAGAGCTGCAGCGGCGGCTTGCTCGCTGAGGCCATCACCAGCATCCCGGGCAGCAGCAGCGAGTTTAAGGGCGGCGTCGTCACCTATACGAACGAGATGAAGCATCGGCTGCTCGGTATCCCGCTCGCCCAGCTCGAAGGGGAGGGCGCTCCCGGCGCAATCAGCGAATCGACAGCCTCGATGATGGCCGAGCGGGTGCGCGAGCTGACCGGCACCGACTTTGGCCTCTCGATCACAGGGGTGGCCGGACCGGCGGAGTGCGAAGGCAAGCCGGTAGGTCTGGTCTATGTTGGCCTGGCCCAGCAGGGCCGACCGACCGAGGTCTATACGCTGCAGCTCTCCGGCAACCGCGAGGTGATCCGTCTGCGGGCGATCAAGGCGGCCTTTTATCGGCTCTGGCAGCGGCTGCGCGAGAGCGAACAATCGATCGGTACGACCAGATGATCCGCTCATGCTTTGCTGATGGCTCGGCTGGGGCTGAATTGGGTCTTGTCAGGTCCGGGCTTAGCGCTTATAATGACAACATAAGTTAACGGAAGAACCGTGGCGAAGATTACTTTGCTGCGGTTTTTTATTTTCCCTAGACTCAAAAAAACGAATGTATGTTCGAAAAAATGCTTGGCAAGGCATGAAAAACAAGGTATGATTAGACTATGAGCACGAGAGAGTTTCGTATCGTGCATGGAACAATCTCTTATAACTTGTGAAGGATGTGAGTGTATTGTCAGACCGTCGCGCAGCATTGGATATGGCATTGCGCCAGATAGAGAAGCAATTCGGTAAAGGCTCCATTATGAAACTGGGCGAGAACGCCGGCATGCAGGTCGAGGTTGTACCGAGCGGTTCGCTGGCTTTGGATATAGCATTGGGCATCGGCGGCCTGCCGAGAGGCCGCGTCATCGAGGTATACGGACCGGAGTCCTCCGGTAAGACGACGGTTGCGCTCCACGCCATCGCAGAGGTGCAGAAGATCGGTGGACAAGCCGCCTTCATCGACGCGGAGCATGCGCTTGATCCCTTGTACGCGAGCAAGCTGGGCGTCAATATCGACGAGCTGCTGCTCTCGCAGCCGGATACCGGCGAGCAAGCGTTGGAGATCGCCGAAGCGCTCGTACGCAGCGGCGCCGTCGACATCATCGTCATCGACTCCGTAGCGGCGCTCGTGCCGAAGGCCGAGATCGAGGGCGAGATGGGCGACTCCCACGTCGGCCTTCAGGCGCGTCTCATGTCGCAGGCGCTGCGCAAGCTCTCCGGATCGATCAGCAAGTCGAAGACGATCGCCATCTTCATCAACCAGCTTCGCGAGAAGGTCGGCGTCATGTTCGGCAATCCCGAGGTTACGCCGGGCGGTCGCGCGCTCAAGTTCTATTCCAGCGTTCGTCTGGAGGTGCGCCGCATCGAGACGTTGAAGCAAGGCAACGACATGGTCGGCAACCGGACCCGCATCAAGGTCGTCAAGAACAAAGTCGCACCGCCATTCAAGCAGGCGGAGATCGATATTATGTACGGCGAGGGCATCTCCAGAGAAGGCAGCCTGGTCGATATCGGCGTCGAGATGGATATCGTCCAGAAGAGCGGAGCCTGGTTCTCCTATAACGGCGAGCGTCTCGGTCAGGGCCGGGAGAACGCCAAGCAGTATCTGAAGGATCATCGCGAGGTCGCCGAAGTCATCGAGAAGGAAGTGCGGCAAGCGAGCAATCTGGCAGCGACGGCCGTCGCAGCGTCTTCGCTCGGCGCAGGCCAAGAGGAAGAGGAAGACGAAGATTTCGAACTGATCTGATTCATGAAGCTTAGCCGGCGCCTTGTCATCAAGGCGCCTTCTTTATGTGCTTGGGACCGATAAGCCTGAGCAAGAGAGAGAGGAGGGGACTTACGTGACCGAAGATTTGCAGCAACCGGCCGCGCCTGCAAAAGGCGGCGTTATCACCTCGGTAGAGCAACTGCTCCGCAAGCGCGGGATGTACGAGATCTACCTCGATCATGACAAGGAACCTGCATTGACGGTGCATGAGGATATTCTGGTACGCTACAAGCTCCTGAAGGGCGCCGTACTGAGCGCGGCGGCTGTAGATGATATCTGGCAGGCGGGCGAGCGTCATCAGGCGTATACGCTGGCTCTGGCCTATCTGGGCGTGAAGGCGCGCACCTCGATGGAGATCGAGCGCTATTTGCGGCGCCGTGAAGTGGCCGAGGAGCGGATCGCGCCCGTCGTCGAGCGGCTCATCCGCGAGCAACTGGTCGATGATGAGGACTATGCGCGGCGATTCGCCGGCGACCGTATGCGTTTGCAGCAGAAGGGCAGCCGGCGGATTCAGCAGGAGCTGATCCAGCGCGGCGTCGCCAAGACGGTAGCTGCGGCGGCTGTCGAGGGGCTCGATAGCGAGCAGGAGCAGCAGGGGGCGATCCGCGCCGCAGCCAAGAAATGGCCCAATCTGAAAGGCGAACGGCAGGACCGCAAAAGGAAACTGATGATGTTCCTGCTGAGGCGCGGCTATCCGCACCCGATCGTCAGGCAAGCGATTGCTGCCGTCCTTGAAGAAGATAACATCGCGGAAGAAGGTCAAATGCTTGACAATTGATTTTGTCAAAAGCTAAAATGAATTTGTATTCCTCCCAATTTGAAACGATTTTCCTCCCAAAATCGGGTTCAAATGCTTATTTTTGCCCAGTTTGTCGATGAACGGTATGAAAACCGGCTTAGAAAACCAAATATCCGGGGATTGCCTCGGTATGCAACGAGGAGGTGAGAGAGATGCCTGACTTGCTCACGATTCTACTCGTTGTTGGCGCGACATTCTTAGGGGTTGCGATTGGTTATTTTATTCGAAAGTCGATTGCCGAGGCCAAGATTTCGAGCGCCGAGCAAGCCGCCGTTCAGATCGTAGAAAATGCGAAGAAAGAAGCGGAGGCGCAAAAGAAAGAGACGGTGCTCGAGGCAAAAGACGAAGTCCACAAGCTCCGTTCCGAAGCAGAGAAAGATATTCGCGACCGCCGCAGCGAAACGCAGCGGCTGGAGAGAAGATTGCTGCAAAAAGAGGAGTCGCTGGATAAAAAGATAGAAGCGCTGGAACGCAAAGAAGAACAAGTGACCAACAAGGAGAAGCGAATCGAGGAAACGCAGCAGCAAATCGAATCGATCTACAAGCAGCAGGTGTCGGAGCTCGAGCGAATCTCCAATCTGACGATGGAGGATGCCAAGCAAATCATCCTTTCGAACGTAGAGCAGGAGGTACGTCATGAGACGGCCCAGATGATCAAGGAGATCGAACAGCAAGCCAAAGAAGAAGCGGACAAGAGGGCGAGAGATATAATCTCGCTGGCCATCCAGCGCTGCGCTGCAGATCATGTAGCGGAGACGACGGTATCGGTCGTGTCCTTGCCTAACGAAGAGATGAAGGGCCGGATCATCGGCCGCGAAGGCCGTAACATCCGGGCGCTAGAGACGCTTACCGGCATCGACCTCATTATCGACGATACGCCGGAAGCGGTTATCCTGTCGGGCTTTGACCCGATTCGTCGGGAGATCGCCCGCACCTCGCTGGAGAAGCTGGTCGCCGACGGCCGGATTCACCCGGCTCGCATCGAGGAGATGGTCGATAAGTCCCGTCGGGAAGTGGACGAGCGTATCCGCGAATACGGCGAGCAAGCGACCTTCGAGGTTGGCGTTCATGGCCTGCATCCGGATCTGATTAAGATCCTGGGTAGACTCAAGTATCGTACAAGCTACGGTCAGAACGTTCTGAAGCATTCGATGGAAGTCGCTTATCTGACAGGATTGATGGCGGCAGAGCTGGGAGAAGACATTACATTGGCCAAGCGTGCCGGATTGCTGCATGATATCGGCAAAGCGCTGGATCACGAAGTGGAAGGCTCGCATGTGGAGATTGGCGTAGAACTCGCCAAGAAATACAAAGAGCATCCGGTCGTTATTAACAGTATCGCTTCCCATCACGGCGATTGCGAAGCAACATCCGTTATCGCGATGCTGGTCGGCGCGGCAGACGCCTTGTCGGCTGCTCGTCCGGGAGCCCGCAGGGAAACGCTGGAGACGTATATTAAACGATTGGAGAAGCTGGAGGCAATCTCCGAATCGTTCGACGGCGTAGAGAAATGTTATGCGATACAGGCTGGCCGCGAAGTCCGGGTTATGGTCCAACCGGAGAAGATCGACGATGCCGAGTCGTTCCGATTGGCGCGTGACATCACGAAGAAGATCGAAAGCGAGCTCGACTATCCCGGTCACATCAAGGTTACGGTCATTCGTGAGACGCGAGCGGTCGAATACGCCAAATAAATCCCGCTGTGGGACAAAAGAGAAGTGGCTGCTGGTCAGCCACTTTTCATATTTTTCAGGGAAATTGCGAAGCTACGAAACGAGGGGTAAGAACACGATGAAAGTATTGTTTATCGGCGATATCGTCGGACAGGTCGGGCGTCAAGCGGTCAAGCAGGTGCTGCCTGCCCTGAAGAGCAAGTACCAGCCGCACATCATCATTGCCAACGGCGAGAATGCTGCTGCCGGAAGAGGCATCACGGCAACGATCGCTAAGGAGTTTTTTAGCTGGGGCATTCACGGTATTACGATGGGCAACCATACATGGGACAACAAAGACCTGTTCGAGTGGATCGACGATGAGGAGCGGATCGTCAGACCGGCCAACTATGCACCCGAGGCGCCGGGGCAAGGCGCAGCGATCATCAAGGCAGCGGGCAAGGAGCTGACGATTATCAATCTGCAAGGACGCACGTTCCTGCCGCCGATCGACTGTCCGTTCCGGACGGCGGATCGGCTGCTGGAGGAGTTCGGCGATCGTCGCAAGCGTCCGGTGCTGGTCGATTTCCACGCGGAGGCGACCTCGGAGAAGCTGGCGATGGGCTGGTATCTGGAGGATCGGGCATCGATCGTGCTGGGCACGCATACGCATGTGCAGACTAACGATGACCGCGTGCTGCCGCAAGGCGCCGCCTATATTACGGATGTCGGCATGGTCGGCTCGATGGAGGGCGTGCTCGGTATGGAGCGACAAGCGGTCGAATATCGCTTCCTGACCGGAATGCCAGCGAGACTGGTAGTGGATGAGGGCAAATGGCACTTCCATGCCATCCTCGTCGACATTGACGACGCTACGGGAAGCGCTCGCTCGATCTCGAAGATTCGTTGGGTCGAGGAGGACTGGCTGATGGCGTAGAGGCCATTACATTAAAATTGTCCAATAAATCAGAATCGTCAGAAAGTCAAGGCTTGAAAAGCAGGAATTTTTTCACTTCTCGCGAATACGTATTAATAGTGGATTTCAATCCATCATTCCCGAGGAGGTAACCATTCATGGATGTATTAAAAGTTTCAGCAAAATCCAATCCAAATTCTGTTGCCGGTGCATTGGCTGGTGTACTCCGCGAGCGCGGCGCCGCCGAATTGCAGGCCATCGGGGCTGGTGCATTGAATCAAGCAGTAAAGGCTGTGGCGATCGCTCGGGGATTCGTGGCGCCTAGCGGTGTTGATCTGATCTGTATCCCGGCCTTTACGGATATCGTAATCGAGGGAGAAGATCGGACTGCAATCAAGTTGATTGTCGAGCCGCGTTGACCATGAATGCAAAATAAAGCTTGTCGAAGCGACTGCCTGTTTACATCGTAAACAGGCTTTTTTGTTGAAATGCCAATTGCCAATAGAGAGGAGGTTGATCATGCGCGGCATAGCCGATTTTCATTGCGATGTGCTCAGCAAGCTGCTGATGGACGAGACGTTGAGCTTTAGCGGCGAGCAAAACGGCGCATTGGATGTTACATACGAAAGATTGGCGCAGTCCGGTACCGTCCTGCAAACCTTTGCGATCTTTATTCCCCGTGAAGCGGGCCAGGGCATCGAGCCGATCCTGCGTTCGATCGACCTGTTCTATCGCAAGATCCTCACCTGTCCGAGCGTCGTCCACATCCGCACGGCGGCTGATCTGAAGCTGGCTGCCAGCCAAGGCTCGCTTGCCGCCATGCTTTCGCTCGAAGGAGTGGACGGGCTGAACGGCGATCCCGAGATGCTGCGTATCCTCCATCGCCTCGGAGTCCGGGCAGTCGGGCTGACGTGGAATCATGCCAACTGGGCCGCTGACGGCGTAATGGAGAAGCGGGGCGGCGGCTTGACCGCGCAAGGACGCAGAGCAATAGAGCTGTGCGAGGAGTTGGAGATGATCGTTGATGTCTCGCATCTGTCGGAGCGTGGATTTTGGGAGGTGCTGGCGCAAGCCACCCGGCCGGTCGTCGCCTCGCATTCCAATGTCAAGGCGCTATGCGATCACCCGCGTAATCTCAATGACGAGCAATTGCTCGCGTTGATCTTGATGGACGGCCGGATCGGCATCACTTATGTGCCCTGGTTCGTCAGCGACAGCGGACGGGCGAGTATCGACGACATCCTCCGTCATATCGAGCATGTATGCGAGCTGGGCGGCGAGCGTCAGCTGATGTTTGGCTCGGATTTTGACGGCATCGACCGTTATGTCGACGGCTTGACGCATCCAGTGGAGACGACGAAGCTGCTTGATGCGATGCTGCAGCGCTATAGCGCCGGCCAAGTCGACGGTTTTGCGAGCGGCAATGCCTACCGTTATTTGACCAAGCATCTTCCGGAAGGCTAGGAGGATGCTTTTTCATGTGCCTTGGCCCCCTGCAATTGTCCTTGCAATTTGGAAGAAGACGACATAGAATTTAGGGAGCATTGCAAAAGAGGAGATGGACGCGTTGATCAGTCAATTGTCTTGGAAAATCGGGGGACAACAAGGGGAGGGCGTTGAAAGTACAGACCGTATTTTCTCGACAGCACTCAATCGATTAGGTTATTACTTGTATGGTTATCGTCATTTTTCGTCCCGCATCAAGGGCGGGCATACCAATAACAAAATCCGCATCAGCCGGGAGCCGCTGCGCGCAATCTCGGATGATCTGGACATTCTGGTCGCGTTTGATCAGGAGAGCATCGATCTGAATGCGCCGGAGCTGCGGCCTGGCGGCGTCGTCGTCGCCGATGCCAAGTTCAACCCTGTCGTGCCCGAGGGGCTCGATGTGCAGCTGTTCGCCGTGCCGATCACCGCGATGGCGGAGGAGCTCGGCACCTCGCTGATGAAGAACATGGTCGCCTCCGGCGCCTCTTGGGCGTTGCTCGGCCTGCCGCTTGACGTGTTCAACAAGGCGGTGGAAGAGGAGTTCGGCCGCAAGGGTGCGACCGTCGTCGAGAAAAACGTAGAGGCGGTCAAACGCGGCGCCGAATTCGTACTGGAGCAAGCGGGCGGACCGATCGAAGCGTTCCGGCTGGAGCCGGCGGACGGCGAGCAAAAGCTGTTTATGATCGGCAACGAGGCGATCGGTCTTGGCTGTATCGCTGCAGGCTGCCGTCTGATGGCGGCCTATCCGATCACTCCCGCTTCGGAGATCATGGAGTATCTGATCAAGCATCTGCCCAAGGTCGGCGGCACCGTCGTCCAGACCGAAGACGAGATCGCTGCTGTCACGATGGCGATCGGCGCCAACTACGCCGGCGTTCGGACGATGACGGCCTCGGCGGGTCCGGGCCTGTCGCTGATGGTCGAAGCGATCGGCCTCGCAGGCATGACGGAGACGCCGCTCGTCATCGTCAATACGCAGCGGGGCGGCCCGTCGACAGGGCTGCCGACGAAGCAGGAGCAATCCGATTTGAATGCGATGATCTACGGCACGCATGGCGAAATTCCCAAAGTTGTCATAGCCCCTGCGTCCATCGAGGACTGCTTCTATGATACAATTGAAGCGTTCAATATCGCCGAGGAATATCAAGTGCCCGTTATTCTGATGACCGACCTTCAGCTCTCGCTCGGCAAGCAGTCTTGCGAGCTGCTCGATTACGACCGAATCGAGATCAAGCGCGGCAAGCTGGCGCGCGAGCATGAGCCGCTTGAGGCGGGGCAGCTGTTCCAGCGTTACGCCTTCACCGAGGATGGCGTCTCGCCGCGTGCGATCCCTGGCGACGCGCACGGCCTGCATCATGTGACCGGCGTCGAGCATGACGAGCAAGGCCGTCCATCCGAGAGTGCGATCAACCGCAAGCGGATGATGGACAAACGTCTCGGCAAGCTGCAAAGCCTGCGTATCCGCGAGGCTGTGCGCGCAGACGCTCCGCATGATCATGCAGAGCTGCTGATCGTCGATATGAGCTCGCTTGGCGGCACAATCGACGAAGCGAGAGAGCGGCTGACGGCAGACGGGATCAGGACTAATCATGCGACCGTACGTCAGATTCATCCGTTCCCGGCAGAGGAGCTGGCGGCGCTTATGGCGCGCGCCGATCATGTGCTCGTCGTCGAGAACAATGCAACCGCGCAGCTGGCCGATCAGATCAAGCTGCATGCCGGCCATGCGGACAAGATTCACAGTCTGTTGAAGTACGACGGCAACCCGTTCCTGCCTACGGAAGTCTACCAAGCCTGCAAGGAGCTGAACTAAGATGGCGACATTCAAAGATTTTCGTAACAACGTCAAGCCCAACTGGTGCCCTGGCTGCGGAGACTTCTCGATCCAGGCGGCGATCCAGCGGGCGGCTGCCAACAGCGGACTGGAGCCGGAGCAGCTCGCCGTCATCTCCGGCATCGGCTGCTCGGGCCGGATCTCCGGCTACATCAATGCCTACGGTCTGCATGGCATCCACGGGCGCGCGCTGCCGATCGCCCAAGGGGTCAAGCTGGCCAATCGCGAGCTGACCGTCATCGCCTCCGGGGGCGACGGCGACGGCTTCGCGATCGGCATGGGGCATACGGTGCATGCGATCCGGCGCAACCTCGACATCACCTACATCGTCATGGATAACCAGATCTACGGCCTGACCAAAGGCCAGACGTCGCCGCGCAGCGCCGAAGGCTTCAAGACGAAGTCGACGCCGGAGGGCTCGATCGAGACGACGCTGTCGCCGCTGGAGATCGCCTTGTCCGCAGGCGCGACCTTTATCGCACAGTCGTTCTCGAGCGACATCAAGCAGTTGACGACGCTGATCGAAGCGGGCCTGCAGCACAAAGGCTTCTCGCTGATTAATGTGTTCAGCCCGTGCGTGACCTTCAACAAGGTGAACACGTACGACTGGTTCAAGGAGCATATCGTCAACCTGAACGAGTTCCCGGACTACGATCCGAGCAATCGGATCGCTGCGATGACCAAGATTATGGAGACCGGTGGTCTGTTGACCGGCCTGATCTACCAGGATCAGCAGCGCAAGCCGTATGAGGAGATGATCTCGGGGTTCCGTCCGGAAGGTCTGGCCAATCAGGAGCTCGCGCTGCCGCGGGAGCAGTTCGACAAGCTGTTGGCCGAGTTCAAATAACGGTACACGGGAGGCATACGGCTATAGAGAGCCGTATGCCTTCTTCACAAAGCAGGGCAACTTAAGTAGAAACGGTAACAGAAAGGATGCATGTTAAAATGAAACAAGTTCCTGTAGGCGTGTCCGCTCGCCATATCCACCTGTCCCCGGAACATATCGCGATCCTCTTCGGCGAAGGCTACGAGCTGACCGAGATGAAGCCGCTCTCGCAGCCAGGCCAATACGCCGCCAATGAGACGGTGGCGGTCATCGGTACCAAAGGCGAGTTCGGCAAGGTCCGGATCCTCGGCCCGGCTCGCAAACAGACGCAGTTGGAGATCTCCCGTACCGATGCGTTCGCCATCGGCGTCACCCCGCCGGTGCGCGAATCGGGCAATATCGAAGGTACGCCTGGCATTACGATTAAGGGGCCGGCAGGCGAAGTAACGATCGAGCAGGGCGTCATCGTTGCTGCGCGCCATATCCACTTCCATACGTCCGATGCCGAGCGTTGGGGCATTCAGGACAAGCAGGAGCTGCGCGTCAAGCTGGAGGGCGAGCGCGGCCTCGTGCTGGATCATGTGATTGCGCGCGTCTCGGACAGTTTCAAGCTGGACATGCATATCGACACCGACGAAGCCAATGCCGCCGGCGCGCGCACGGGCGACACGGCGACGATCCTCGACTAGCTCTGATTGCTCGGCTATGGTATAATTTGAGTCGATTAATCTGAGGGAAGTGACAGCGTGGCCAAAGAAACGAAAGATTACAGCAAATATTTCGACTTCTCCGGAGCCAAGCTCATATCCGAGGACGAACACGGCAAAAAAATCCGCATCCAGGGACGCGAAATCCATCTGATGTCGCAGCCGAGCTACCGCCAGGAAAAACAGCGGGGCAAGGAAGACATCAAGGTCGTCTATGAGAACGGGATGTCGGAGGAGCTGCGCAGTCTCGGTGCGGGGAAGCAATATCTGATCTATACGTATGGCTGCCAGATGAACGAGCACGACACCGAAGTGATGAAGGGTCTGCTCGAGCAGATGGGCTATACGGCAACAGAAGACCGCAAGCAGGCCGATCTGATCCTGCTCAATACATGCGCGATCCGCGAGAATGCCGAGGACAAGGTATTCGGCGAGCTCGGCCATCTCAAAGCGCTGAAGACCGAAAATCCGGAGCTGCTGCTCGGCGTGTGCGGCTGCATGTCGCAGGAGGAGTCGGTCGTCAGCCGGCTGCTCAACAAGCATGCATTCGTCGACCTGATCTTCGGCACGCATAATATCCATCGGCTGCCGCAGCTCATCCAGGAGGCAACCTTCAGCAAAGAGCTTGTCGTCGAGGTGTGGTCCAAGGAAGGCGACGTCATCGAGAATCTGCCGAAGAAGCGGGAGGGGCTGCGCGCCTGGGTGAACATCATGTACGGCTGCGACAAGTTCTGCACGTACTGTATCGTCCCCTATACCCGTGGCAAGGAACGGAGCCGCAGGCCCGAGGACGTGATCGCCGAGGTGCGCGAGCTGGCGCGCCAGGGCTTCAAGGAAGTGACGCTGCTCGGTCAGAATGTCAACGCCTACGGCAAGGATTTCGAGGACCTGAGCTACCGCTTCGGCGATCTGATGCACGATATCTCCAAGATCGATATTCCGCGCATCCGCTTTACGACCTCGCATCCGCGCGATTTTGACGATCATCTGATCGAGGTGCTGGCAGGCGGGGGCAACCTCGTTGAGCAGATCCATCTGCCGGTCCAGGCAGGCAGCACCGCTGTGCTGAAGCGCATGAGCCGCAAGTATACCCGCGAGTCGTACCTGGAGCTCGTCGACAAGATCAAGGCGAAGATTCCGAACGTTATGCTGTCCACGGACATCATCGTCGGGTTCCCTGGCGAAACCGAGGAGCAATTCGAGGAGACGCTGTCGCTCGTGCGCGAGGTCGGCTATGACTTTGCCTTCACCTTTATCTACTCGCCGCGTGCAGGCACGCCAGCCGCCGAGATGGAGGACAATGTGCCGATGCAGGTGAAGAGGCAACGTCTGCAACGATTAAATCTGCTCATCCAGGAGCTTGCGCTGAAGAGCAATCAGCGACTGATTGGCGAGGTTGTCGAGCTGCTCATCGAGGGCGAAAGCAAGAACAATAGCGACATGTTATCCGGACGCACGCGGACCAACAAGCTGGTCCATGTCGAAGGACCAGCGTCGCTGATCGGCCAGTTCGTACAGGTCGAGATTACCGAAGTACAAACCTGGTACCTGAAAGCCCGGCTGGTCCAACCCGCGTCGGCGGCCGAGGCTGTCGGCTCATAGCCCTACCGGGGACGAGATAAGGAGAGAACACGATGGCAGAGCAACAAGCGCAAGCCGAACACAAGCATAGCCATGACGATCGGAATTGTCATGACATGCCTTCCTACCATACCCGCGATTTGCTGGTGAAGGAAGACGTCCTGGCCAAAGCCAAGGAGCTGGCGGAGCTGATCTATCAGTCCGAGGAAGTGCAATATTATCAGCGGGCAGAATCCCAGATCAAGGGCAATGAACGCATCCAGTCGCTGATCGCCCAGATGAAGAAAAAGCAAAAAGAAGTCGTTGCCTTTGAGTCGTTCCAAAACCCACAAATGGTACAGAAGATCGAAGGTGAGATGGAAGCCTTGCAGGAGGAGCTTGATGGCATCCCGATCGTAGCGGACTTCCAGCAGAGCCAATCGGATGTCAACTACTTGCTGCAGCTGGTCGTCTCGATCATTCGCGACACCGTGTCCGAGAAGATCAATCTCGATACGGACGGCGTCTCGTCGCCAGACGAGTGCAGCGACTAAACCTTCTATATTAATAAAAGCCGTTTTCCCGGTTATGCGTTTTATAGCAGACCTGGGAGAACGGCTTTTTTTTCGATTGATGTGGATTTGTCAGCAACCTGTTGCCGCTTTCCGATTTTCCTTTCATTGAATATGAAAGCGTTTTGATCTAGGATTGAACCGAGGAGCTTTGGTTAATAGTAGGAAAATTCATATGAGGGGGAATCGAAATGAACCGTTCCGAGCCAAATGCCGAAGGCGGCATTCGCGTCCGGATCCAACGCTTTGGTCGCTTCCTGAGCGGCATGGTCATGCCCAATATGGGTGCTTTTATCGCATGGGGATTGATTACGGCCTTGTTCATCCCGGATGGATGGCTGCCAAACGCCACGCTGGGGGAGCTTGTCGATCCCATGCTTTATTATCTGCTGCCGCTGTTGATCGGGTTTACGGGCGGCAGGATGATTCATGATTTTCGCGGCGGTGTAATTGGTGCTGTAGCAACAATTGGGGTTATCGTCGGCTCGGACATTCCGATGTTTCTGGGAGCGATGATCGTCGGGCCGCTGGCGGCATGGATTTTGAAGCATTTCGACCGCGCCATCGACGGCAAGATTCCTTCCGGCTTCGAGATGCTGGTCAATAACTTTTCGGCAGGTATTATCGGCGCAGCCCTGTCGATTGGCGCGCTGCTCGGCATTGGGCCTGTCATCCAGTTTATCAGCCGTATTTTAGCGAACTCCGTGGAGTTTCTGATCGACAACGGCTTACTGCCGCTGGCCAATATTTTGATTGAGCCCGGCAAGGTGTTGTTCCTCAACAATGCGATCAACCACGGGGTACTCGGACCGATTGCCTTTGAGCAGTCGGCCAATCTGGGCAAATCGATCGTCTTCCTGCTGGAGTCGAATCCCGGACCGGGACTGGGTATCTTGCTCGCCTACATGATTGCCGGTCGGGGCAGCGCCAAGCAATCGGCTTCCGGCGCTGCTGTGATCCAGTTTTTCGGAGGGATTCACGAGATCTATTTCCCTTACATTCTGATGAATCCCCGTCTCATCCTCGCAGCGATCGCCGGCGGTGTCACAGGCAGCTTCACCTTCGCTGTGCTGAATGCGGGACTAGTCGCTTCGGCATCGCCGGGCAGTATCTTCGCTTATATCGCGATGGCGCCCAAGGGAGAGCTGATGCCTGTCCTGGCCGGTGTGCTGACCGGCGCTGCAGCTTCGTTCATCGTAGCGTTCCTGCTGCTCAAGACGATGAAGCAAAAGGATGGCGAGGAGCCGTCTCTGGAAGCGGCGCAATCGCGGATGAGCGAGCTCAAGGGCGCTGGCGCATCTGCAGCAGGCGTCGCAAGCGCTGCGACTGCTACAGGAGCGGTAGAGCAGTCGAGCCAAGCGGTCAAGAGCAAGGAAGAGGTGCGCAAAATTATCGTCGCCTGCGATGCCGGTATGGGCTCAAGCGCGATGGGCGCCTCGGTGCTGCGCAAGAAGATGAAAGCGGCTGGTATTGACGTGCAAGTAACCAATACGGCAATCAGCGATATTCCTGCCGATGCGGATATCGTCATCACCCACCGGTCGTTGACCGACAGGGCGACCGCGCAGCAACCGCAGGCAGAGCATATCTCGATCGACAACTTTATGAAAAGTCCCGAATACGACAAGCTGGTTGACCGTCTGAGCGGATAACCGCTCGGCAAGCTGACTGCTGCCGAAGGGAGGGCGAGTATGAGACTGACCGAAAGGCAAAGCCAGCTGCTCCGGCTGCTCATCCAACACGCTGCAGGCACGACGGCGAAGGATGTCGCTCAGGAGCTCGGCGTCAGCGTCCGTACCGTGCATCGGGAGCTGCCCCGGCTGGAGGAGGCGATCGCTGCGGTCGGCTCGAGCCTGCTCCGGCAGTCGGGCTATGGTTTGCGACTCGAGGCGGATGCCGGGCAACTGGCCCGTCTCGAGGGGCTGCTGCTCCAAGCGGCGGATTACTCGCGCGAGGAGCGAGAGCTGCTGCTCGCCTGTCAGTTGCTGAGCGCGCAGGAGCCGATCAAGCAGTATGCGCTTGCCTCTGAGCTGCAGGTGCCGATCGCTACGGTGACGGGTGATCTGGATGAGCTGGAGCAGACGTTGGCTCCGTACGACCTGACGTTGCTGCGCAAACGGGGATATGGGGTCCAGATCGAGGGGCCGGAGCAGCGCAAGCGAGAGATGATCGCGGAGCTGGCGCTCGATGTCCTGGATGAGCGCGTGCTGTTCGGCGAGTCGTCCTACGCCTCGCTGCCTCCGGCGGCTCGCAGAGTCGCCGAGCTCGCCGGCCTGGATCGGGTACATACGCTGGAGCAAGCGCTCTGGCGTCTCGAGGAGCAGCAGCCGTCCGAGCTCGCCGATGCCGAATATACGAAGCTGCTCGTGCAGCTCGCGGTGGCTGCCGCCCGCCGCAGGGATGGTCATGCGATCCCGGACGACGAGCCGCTTATTGCCGTTGACGACGCCGAGGCGAGCGAGGAGGAGACGTCGCAATGGTTGGAGAGCATCGGCGAACAGCCGAGCGCCAGGGAGCGGGTGTATATACGGGGCTTGCTGGGAGCGCGCACGCGCAAGACGCCCCTGTCGATGCTGATCGGCGACCCCGAGCTGCAACGGGATGTGTACCGTCTCGTCGATCGCATGTCGACGCAGCTCGACGTGCCCCTGACAAGCGATCGACTGCTGCTGGAGGGGTTGCAGCAGCATCTGGAGCCGGCCTTGCAGCGGCTCCGCAGAGGCGAGACGATCCGCAACCCGCTGCTGACGCAGATCCGTTCTGACTATGGGCAGCTGTTCGCGACGGTCGCCGAGGCGGTCCGCGATGTGTATCCGGAATGGGCGATTCCGGACGAGGAGATCGGTTATCTGGTGATGCACTTCGGGGCGTCGATGGAGCGGCTGGAGGTAAGCGGCGACGGTCAGCTTCGGACTTTGCTCGTCTGCACGAGCGGGATCGGCTCCTCGCGGTTGCTGGCGGTGCGGCTGGCCAAATCTTTTCCGAGATTGGAGATTACCGGTCATGTATCCTGGTACGAGGCTTCGCGTATACCGGAGTCCGACTATGACCTGATCCTGTCTACGGTTGAGCTGCCTTTGCCAGCCTCCAAGTACGTGAAGCTAAGTCCGTTGCTGCCCGAAGAGGATCAGGAAACGCTGCGGCGCCTCCTGCAACGCAAGCGGGCCGCCCCGGCCGCTCCGCCATCGACAGACGCTGCGGCTGCCGGCGTCCCGCCGCTCTATCGGCTGCAGGAGCTTCAGCGCTCGGCGGATGAGATGCTGCGACTGCTGCGGCACTTTGACGTGTACCGTCTCTCTCAGGTCGCCGTGGAGGACCTGCATGCCCTGAGCGCACGCTTGATGGCGGAGCTGGAGCAGCGGCAGCTCCTCTGCGAGGGACCGGCAGTCGCCGAACAACTGATGCGCAGAGAGAGCTATGGCTCGCTGGTCCTGCCCGACTCGGAGCTGGCCTTCCTCCATACGCGGAGCGAGCACGTCCCCCAGCCGTTGCTGATCCTCCTGCGATTGGAGCAGCCGCTGCGGATGGGAGAGCCCTCGATGCCGGTCTGCGGTCTACTCTATATGCTGGCCCCGCAGCAGCTGCCGGCGGTACAGCTCAATCTGCTGAGCGAGATTAGCGCCATGCTGCTCGAGCCGGAGCTGATCCGGCTGCTGGAAGAGGGGAGCGAGCCGGAGATCCGGCAATGGCTCGCTTCAGCCTGGCTCGAAGCGATGCACAGGCTATAACGTTACGACCGATGGCCGACAGGACAAGCGAGATGCTGCCAAGAGGATCGAATCGACAGTGAACCCAATGAAGAGGAGAGATGCAACATGAGTCTGACGATACCCGAATCGATGGTAAAGCTGGGAGCCAAGGCAAACGATAAATACGAGGCAATCCGAATGGCTGGCGAGCTGCTGGTGCAAGCCGGTCATGCCGAAGCCGGCTATGTCGACAAAATGGTCGAGCGGGAAAAAACATTGTCCACTTATATGGGCGCCGGTCTTGCCATCCCGCATGGAACGAATGAATCGAAATCGCTCATCCGCTCGACCGGGCTGTCAGTCGTACAGCTGCCGGACGGCGTGGACTTCGGCGAGGGCGAGCTGGCGTTCGTAGTTGTAGGCATAGCCGCGCTGGGCGACGATCACCTGGAGCTGCTGACGAATGTCGCGATGGTCTGCTCGGAGGAAGAAAATCTGGAGAAGATCATCAACGCATCCTCGGCAGCCGAACTGGCCCGGCTGTTCAATGAAGGAGCGGAGGAATGAAGGCCGTCCACTTCGGCGCGGGCAATATCGGCCGGGGCTTCATCGGTCTGATCCTCGGCGCAGCCAACTATGAGGTCTGCTTCGTCGATGTCAACCGCGAGCTGGTCGAGCAGCTGCGGACGAGAAAAAGCTACAAGGTGGCGCTGGCGACAGATGAGCAGGAAACCGTCATCGTGAGCGGCGTTACGGCGATCGACGGGACGGACCTGGATACGGTGGCCGCTGCGGTGGCCGAGGCCGATCTGGTGACGACGGCGGTAGGAGTCGCGGCGCTCAAGCATATTGCTCCGGGCATCGCCCGCGGCATCTCGCTGCGCCTGGCAAGCGGGGATCAGCCGCTCCAGGTGATTGCCTGCGAGAATGCGATCGGCGCCAGTCAACTGCTGCAAGAGCAGGTGTATCCGTTGCTTAGTGAAGAGGAGCGGGCGCAAGCTGCCGCGCAGATTGCCTTTCCGAATGCGGCTGTCGACCGCATCGTGCCGCTTCAGACGCATGAGGACCCATTATTCGTAAAGGTAGAGCCCTTCTACGAATGGGTCGTCGAGCGGAAGCTCCCTGCGCTGCCGGACATTGCAGGCATTCACTATGTCGCTGAGCTGACGCCTTACATCGAGCGCAAGCTGTTCACGGTTAATACCGGACATTGCACCGCAGCCTATCATGGCTATCGGCTGGGAGCGGCGACGATCCAGGAGGCGCTGCAGCTGCCGGAGGTCGAGGCCGAGGTGGCGGGCACGCTCGCCGAGACCGGCGAGCTGCTGTGCGTCAAGCACGGCTTCGACCGGACCGGGCATCAGCGCTACATCGACACGATCATCGGACGGTTCCGCAATCCGCATCTGGTCGACGAGGTGGAGCGGGTCGGACGCTCGCCGCTCCGCAAGCTGTCCCCGGAGGATCGGCTCGTCCGCCCCGCTCGTCAAGCGCAGGATATCGGTCTTGCCGCCGTGCATCTGACGCGAGCGATGGCGGCGGCGTTGCGCTTCGACCCGGCGGGAGACGAGGATGCGCAACAGCTGCAACGGAGCATCCGGGAGAGCGGGGCGGCGCAGACGCTCGCCCGGATCACCGGACTGCCGGCGGGCGATCCTTTGCTCGCGTCGGCGATGGACGCCTATCGCAGCTATGGCGGCGCGCCCGACGCCGGATAACGCAGCACATTCAGCAAGCAAGGAGGGGAACGGCCATGACGACAACGATACAAGGCATCGCCGCTTCGCCGGGCATCGCGATCGGGCCGGCTTATGTCATCGCTACCGAGCGATATGTGCCGCCAGCAGAGCAAGCGGATCGCCCGCAGGAGGAAGCCGAGCGCTTCCGGCAGGCGGTCGCCAAGGCGGCAGCGGAGCTGGAGCAGATCCGGCAGGCGACGCTTGAGCGGATGGGCGAGGAGAAAGCGGAGATTTTCGAAGCGCATCTGCTCGTCCTCGAGGACCCCGATCTGATTGAGACGATCGAGGAGCAGATCGCCGGAGAGGGGCTGAAGGCGGAGTATGCGCTGCATCAGACGGCGCAGTCCTTCGTCGAGACGCTGCGCGGCATGGACAACGAGCTGCTGCGGGAGCGGGCCGCCGATGTCGAGGACGTCGCCAGCCGCATCATGGATGCGCTGCGCGGCCGTCAGGGCAGCTCGCTGGCGAGCATCACGCAGCCATGCGTCATCGTCGCCGACGATCTCACGCCCTCGGACACGGCGCAGCTCGACTTGAACCTCGTGCAGGGCTTCGTGACTCGAGTGGGCAGCCGGACCTCGCATTCGGCGATTATGGCTCGCTCGCTGGGCGTCCCGGCGGTCGTCGGCGCCGGCCCGCAGGTGATGGAGATCGCCGCGGGCGAGGAGCTGATCGTACACGCGGGCGAAGGCCGTATCCTCGTCGGACCGGATGCCGAGGAGCGGGCCCGCTATGTGCGGGAGCGAGAGCAATATGTGGCGCGGCAGCGCGAGCTGGCGCGGCTCAAGGATGAGCCGACGGTTACGCTCGATGAGCATCGGGTCGAGCTGGCTGCCAATATCGGCAGCATCGAGGACATGCAGCAGGTACTCGACAACGGCGCGGAGGCGATCGGGTTATTCCGCACCGAGTTTCTATATATGGGTCGCGCCTCGCTGCCCAGCGAGGAGGAGCAGTACCAGCAGTACAAGTACGTGCTGGAGAAGATGGACGGCAAGCCCGTCGTCATCCGGACGCTCGATATCGGCGGCGACAAGGAGTTGCCCTACATGGAGCTGCCGAAGGAGGACAATCCGTTCCTCGGCCAGCGGGCGCTGCGTCTCTGTCTGGCGCGTCCCGAGCTGTTCCGCACCCAGCTGCGCGCCTTATTGCGCGCTAGCAAGCATGGGCAGCTGAAGATCATGTTCCCGATGATCGCCGTGCTGAGCGAGCTGTTGGAGGCCAAGCGCATCTTGCAGGAAGAGAAGGAGCGGCTGCTCGACGAGGGAGAAGAAGTTTCCGAGAGCATCGAGATTGGCATGATGATCGAGGTGCCGGCGGCGGCGCTGGGGGCCTCGATATTTGCCCCGCAGGTCGATTTTTTCAGCATCGGCACTAATGATCTGCTCCAATATACAATGGCGGCCGACCGGATGAACGAGCAGGTGAGCTATCTGTATCAGCCCTGTCATCCGACCGTGCTGCGGCTCGTCAAGCTCGTCATCGATGCCGCCGCGGCGCATGGCCGCTGGGTCGGCATGTGCGGCGAGATGGCCGGCGACGAGCGGGCGATCCCGCTGCTGCTCGGCCTCGGCCTGCATGAGTTCAGCATGAGCGCCTCCGCGATCCTGCCTGCGCGCGGCCAGCTCGCAGAGCTGAGCTATGCGAGCTGCCAGGAGTGGGCGCAGGACGCCCTCGGCCTCAGCAGCGAGCAGGAAGTGCTCGACCTGGTTGCCTCCCGTACTAATTAACAGCGATCGGAAGATCGATCCCGTGACCGTAGGATTATTTTCAACCGTCTGATCATCCCATCCCATCCAAGGAGGCGTTGCTCGATGACCTCGCAAACCTATACGATATTAAATCCGACCGGCTTCCACGTGCGGCCGATCAAGGCGTTCGTCAAGCTGGCATCGGAGTTCCCCTGCAAGATCTATGTTACGAGCAAAGGAAAACGGGTCAACGGAAAAAGCTCGCTCAGCATGCTGACGCTGGGAATCTCCCAAAACGAGGAAGTGTTGCTCGAAACCGAAGGGGAGCAGGAGGAGGAGGCCCAGCAAGCGTTGGGACGGCTGCTCACCGAAATCCACGAATAAAAGGCAAGCCAGAAGCCACGGCAAGGCGGCGCAGACTCAGTCTGCGCCGCCTTGCCGCGTATCGGGGAGGAACGGTATAATGGACTAATTGGCGGATCGCATGCGATCGGTCGACCTCTTGCGACTGAGCTGCGGGCGGTAGGCCCAGGCCGCAGACAGGACGATCGCGGCGATCAGCGCCTTGACGGCGTCGAAGCCGACGAACGGGTACATGCCAAGCTCGAGCGCGCGGGTCATCGGCACCTCGAGCGCGTGGGCGAGCCACGGCACCCCGACCAGGTAGGAGATGAGAGAGCCGAAGACGAGGAATCCGACGAACAGGAGCGCGGTCGTCGCCGCTCGCGAGCGCTCGGCTGCCTCTGACAGTACGCGGGAAGCATACCAGCCGCATAGCAGCGCGCAGATCGGGAAGATCCACAAAAAGCCGCCGGTCGGCCCGATAATTAAGGACAAGCCGCCGCGACCGTGCAGCAGGGGCAATCCGGCTGCCGTCAGCGCGATCACAAGACCGATGCTGTAGAAGCCGTAGCGAGCGCCAAGGAAGCCGCCAGCCAGCATAATGGCAAGGTTTTGCAGCGTGATCGGAACGGCGGTTACATAGATTGTGATCGAGCTCATCAAAATGAACAAGGCAGCAAACAAAGCGATATAGACCAGATGACGTACGGATGTAGACATAGACAGCAGCTCTCCTTTATAATGTTAACCATGATTATGTATAAATCGGTTGACAATTAGGATCATAGCATGAGAGCTGCCCTCTTGGGAAGAGTCTGGAGGAAAAAAATGAATCCACATGGTTTGGAGCTGAGGGATGTATCGGTCTTCTCCCCCTCGGGCCAAAGCAGCGGCGAGCAACTGCTGCTAGATCATATCAGTTTGCGTATCGCCCCTGGGGAGTGGGTACAGCTTGCTGGGCCTAACGGCAGCGGCAAGAGCACATTGGTCAAGCTGCTGACGGGCCAGCTTGACCGCAACTGTACTGTAACTGGGGACATCGGGGGCGCCTTCGCATCGGAGACGTATCCCTACGTCCTCCAGCATCCGGAGACGGGCATCGTCGGCGCGACGCCATGGGAGGATCTGCTGCTCGGGCTGGAGCAGCGCGGCGCCCCGGAAGAGCAGGCCCGCACGATGATGGAGCGCGTCCTCGCGCAGACCCGTCTCTCCGCGATCCGGCATCGTCCGGTCGCCGAGATGTCGGGCGGCGAGCAGCAGCTGACCGCGATCGCCTCATGTCTGGCTGCCGAGCCGCCGCTGCTCGTGCTGGATGAGCCGACCTCGATGCTTGACCCGACGTCCCGGGCATTGGTGTTGGCTGTCGTCCGCGAGCTTCATCGCGCAGGACTTACGGTCATCTGGGTGACGCATCGGCTGCAGGAGTGGGAGAGCGACGATCGCGTGCTCGCTCTTGAGCAGGGACGGCTCATCTACGATGGCGGGCCCGAGGGATTTTACTGCGCGGATGAGGAGAAGGGCGTCTCGCTATGCGATCGGTTCGGCTGGACGCCGCCTTATGCCGTCCGCACCGCGCTCGCCTTGCGCCGGCACGGCATCCGACTGTCGCCGCTGCCGCTCTGCGCGGAGCAGCTTGCCCGGGCGGTGGCGAGATGACGATCCGGTCGGGATGGCAGATCGATCGTCTGCGCGGGGGGATCGGACAGCGCCAGCTGCTCGATATCGATGAGCTCCATATCCCCGCCGGCGCGGTGACGCTGCTCGTCGGACGCAATGGCGCAGGCAAGACGACGCTGCTGGAGACGTTGGCCGGCTTGCACAAGCCGCAGGAAGGGACGATCCACATCGACGGCTTGCCGCTATGGCAAGAGGGCAGGCTGCAGCGAGAGGCGCTGCTCGCCTTCTCTATCACGCTGCAGCACAGCCATGCGCAATGGTTCGCCCCAACGGTGCGGGACGAGCTAACCTATTCCCTGTTGCCGCTGCGTCTGGAGGCAGACGAGAGCGAGCGCCGCATCGCAGCAGCGCTATCCCGATGCGCGCTCTCGCCGGAGCTGCTCGGCAGCGATCCCTGGCGGTTGAGCGGCGGCGAGCAGCGCCGTCTGGCGCTGTGCTGCGCGATCGCGCCGCATCCGCGCTGGCTGCTGCTCGACGAGCCGACAGCTGGTCTGGACGGGGCCGGTCTGCGCGAGCTGCGCGAGCTGCTGCGCGAGCACCGCTCGCAGGGCGGCGGCGCTCTCATCGTGACGCATGACTGGGATGCGCTGTGGCCGCTCGCCGACTATGTGATCGAGCTCGCGGACGGCCGCGTACAGAGCTGCCGGACGCGCCGGGAGACGGCCGCCTGCTGGCAGCAGGCGGCAAGCGACAGCGATGTCGCGGCGCCGCAGATGACCGAGGAGGCCGCAGTTCTGCTAGCGCTTCGGCGGCGCGGTGTGGCGATCCCGGGTCTGGCGGAGGGCGAGAGGATAGCGCCTGGGCAGCTGGCCGAGCGGATATCAGTTCAGCTCGGCAAGCCTCGCACCGTCGCAGATGCGCCTCCAGCGCGCTCTTCTGATCGCGCCGCGACGATTGCTGCCACGCCGACGGATGCACCGCCAGCGTCTGCCGCCGCGACGGATGCACCGGCAGCGCCTGATACCGCCCGGGGGAGCCGGCTGCGCGAGCGCGATCCGCGGATGCTATGGGCGGCTTATATGCTGCTCAGCTTCGGTCTGCTCCTCCAGCAAGCTTGGCCAGGTCTGCTCGTCGGCGCGGCGGTTACCGGGGCGATCCTCTGGCAGGTCCGGGACGAGCTGGTCGCCTGGCGCGGCGTGATCCGCATGTATGCCTTGTTTGCGATTATCGTCACCGCTCTGTCGGCCGTGCAGCTGCGACCGCTCGGATGGGATCTGACTGCCGGAGCGGCGACGACGCTGCAGTTCGCCAAGATCTTCCTCGTCATGCTGCTGGGCATCGCGCTGGCGCAGCTGGTGACGCCGTTCAGGATGCAGCGAGCGCTCGAGCAGGGCTTGTCGGGGCTGGCCAGACTAGGGGCGTCGGTACGGACAATAGCGCTTACGGTAGCCTTGATCTTCCGCTTCCTGCCGCTCTTGACCGTTGAGTGGGAGCGATTCGCCCGCATCACCCGGGCGCGAGGCAAGTCGACGGCCCCGCCGGGGCGGATCGTCTTCAGGCAGCTGCCGCGCATGCTGGTGCCCTATCTGGTCTCGATGCTGAGACTGGCGGAGCAGATGGCCGAGGCGCTGGAGGTGCGGGGCTTTGGCCGAGAGACGCGGCCGCCGACGAGATTGTATCGCCTCGAGCTGCAGCTAGCCGACTATGTGTTGGCCGCCGCCGGACTGATCTTGTTTATCGCGTTGGCGACCGCGCGGAGCATTCCGTCTTGAGCGAACTGCAACATTTTGGCCTATGGCACGTATAACCGTTAGTGATTGTCTATAAGCTAGGAGGAAGAAGTATGGAACAGGAAGTGAAGCCGCGCCGCAGTCCGCGGAAAAGCTGGCAAAAGGAAGTGCGCGAATGGGTCGTGTCGATCGTGATGGCGATCGGTATCGCGCTGCTGATCCAGAACTATGCTTTTGCCCAGGCGCAGGTGCATCAGAGCTCGATGTACGGCACGCTGGAGGAGGGCCAGCGGCTCGTGGAGGACAAGCTGAGCTACCGATTCTCAGAGCCTGAGCGCGGCGATATCGTCATTATTGACGGGCCGGAGAGCGACCTCCGTCTGATCAAGCGATTGATCGCGCTGCCTGGCGATACCGTCGACATGCGCGAAGGCGCCGTCTACCTGAATGGAGCCAAGCTGGACGAGCCTTATGCGAATGGACAGACCTTCCCTAACGGACTGGAGCTGCCCCTCACCGTGCCGGAGGGCAAGGTGTTTGTACTCGGCGACAATCGCGAGAGGAGCATCGACAGCCGTCAGCTCGGGCTGATCGCGAGCAGCTCGCTGGAGGGCAAGGCGGTATTTCGCATTTGGCCGCTCCAGAAGTTTGGCGGGCTTCATTAAACAGACCCCAAGACGCGACTCCCCCTGCAAAGGCTCGGGCTCGCGTCTTTCTTCTGTTCGGCCTTGCGCTTAAGAATTATTTAATACCTCGTTTCGATTTCATTCATAACTACCCTGTATGATAAAACTACCTCAAACAAAGGCGTGAGTGAACGATGTCCATTACCGGGAGACTGAAGCTGGCATTTCTGGCGATGATCATCGTCCCCCAACTGGTGCTGGTGCTGGTCCTCGTCCTGACATGGCCGATCATCGGAGGCAGCATCGACCTGCGCAATGCGTATGAAGTCAACCGCGAGCGCGAGCAGGAGCTGATCAGTCTAACCGGAGAAGTCCGCTATGTGCTGCGCGAGGATCCCGACAGACTGGCGGACAACGCCTATCTGCAAGAGCTGATCGGACAGTACGATCAATGGCAATCGGCGATTCGCGTCGAGCAGGGCGGACGGCTGATCGGCGAGTCGCCGTGGCTGGCGGGAGTTGATCTGTCCGTGGTGTCGGGGGAGCCGGAGGAGACGATGAAGCACGGCGCCAAGCATTATTATGTCGCGCGTCTGGCTCAGACGGGAGACGGCGGGGACTTGAGCGTCACCCTGCTGCTGAATTACGATCCGTTGCCCTTCTATCTGCGGCCGCTGATCATGATGCTCTTCCTGTTCTCCATCGCCGCCACCTTGTTCATCCTCGCTTACGTGGTGTCCGGGTCGTTGACGAGACCGCTGGGCAAGCTGAGACGGGCAGCCGAGCATATCGAGGCGGGCAATCTCGACTATCAGCTCGAGCCGATGAAAAACAACGAGATCGGCCAGGTGCGGGACGCCTTCGAGAACATGCGCCTGCGGCTCAAGCAGTCCATCGATCAGAGCGTGCAGGTCGAGCTTAACCGCAAGGAGCTGATCTCCAACATCTCGCATGATCTGAAGACGCCGATTACGGCGATCAAGGGTTACGTGGAGGGGCTGCTCGACGGCGTCGCCAACACCGAGGAGATGCAGCTCAAGTACATCCAGACGATCTACAAAAAAGCGACCGAAATGGACGTCCTGATCAACGAGCTGTTCCTCTACTCCAAGCTGGACTTGAATGAAGAGCCTTACGAGCTGCGAACCTTCAATCTGGTCGGCTATCTGGAGGATTATCTCGAGGAATGTCGCTATGACATCGAGAAGACGAGCGTGCGGCTGACGGTGGACATACCGACCAACGCCAGTCTTCCGGTGTTCGCCGACGGGGAGAAGCTGAGCCGGGTATTGTCCAATGTGCTCGACAACAGCCTCAAGTACATGAAGCGCATGCCTGACGAGGCGGACAAGCAAATCGAGGTCAGCCTGAGAGAAGAACAGGGAATGGCGGTTATCGGGATCCGCGATTCGGGTCCCGGGATCGACGAAGAGGCGTTGCCGCATATTTTCGATCGGTTCTATCGTGCGGAGCAGTCGCGCAACTCGGCGCTTGGCGGCAGCGGGCTGGGGCTCGCCATCGTCAAGCAGATCGTGGAGGGACATGGCGGTCAAGTCGACGCCTGCAGCACACCTGGCGAGGGCAGTCTGATCCTGCTGCGATTGCCATTGGCGCGGGAGGGCAACACTGCAAGCATAACTGACGAGAGGGGAGGCTGATTGCAATGGCGCGCATACTGATCATCGAGGACGAGAGCGCGATCGCCGAGCTCGAGCGCGATTATCTGGAGAGCCACGGCTTTGCCGTAGAGCTGGAGAATAACGGCGACAGCGGCCTGCGGCGGGCGCTGGCCGGACAATACGACCTGATTATCCTGGACTTGATGCTGCCGTTTGTAGACGGCTTCGAGATCTGCCGGCAGATCCGCCAGACCAAGGACATCCCGATCCTGATGGTATCCGCCAAGCAAGCCGAGATCGACAAGATCCGCGGGCTGGGGCTCGGGGCCGATGATTTTATGACCAAGCCATTCTCTCCAGGCGAGCTGGTCGCCCGGGTGAAGGCGCATCTGTCGCGCTACGAGCGGCTGAAGGGAACCAAGGACGCGCAGCAGGATCAGATTCGGGTAAGGGGGCTCATCATCGACAAGCCGTCGCGCCGCGTCTACGTCAACGAGACCGAGGCGCCGCTCACCAGCAAGGAGTATGATCTGCTGACGCTGCTGGCGAGCTATCCGGACCGAGTGTTCAGCAAGGATGAGCTGTTCGAGCGAATCTGGGGGCTGGATTCGATGGGCGATCTCAATACAATCACTGTCCATATCCGCAGATTGCGCGAAAAAATCGAGCAGGACCCGTCGAACCCGCAATATATCGAGACGATATGGGGCGTCGGGTACCGCTTCAAATAGATGGTGCTAGAGATAAAAAAGGAGCTGGAGAAACGCTTATGAAAAGTATGATCCGATTTTCGATCAACAACAAATTTGCGCTATGGATATTGACCCTCATCGTCACGGTCGCCGGTCTCTACTCAGGCTTCACGATGAAGATGGAAACGATCCCCAACATCAATGTGCCGATCCTGAGCATCACGACGATCTACCCCGGGGCGACTCCGGAGGAAGTGCTGGAGAAGGTAACGCAGCCGATCGAGCAGCGGACGCGCAACCTCGAAGGGGTCAATGTCGTCAACTCGACCTCGATGGAGAACGTATCGTCGATCATCCTCGAGTATACCTACAAAAAGGATATGGAACGTGCGGAGGTGGAGGTCAAGGAGGTGCTCGACAAGCTGGCGTTGCCGGATGGCGCGCAGGCGAGCGATGTGTCGCGCATCTCGCTGAATGCCTTCCCGGTCTTCACCTTCAGCGTATCTGACGCCAATACGGAGCTGGCTGAGCTGACTGAGCTTGTCGAGGGGACCTTCGTCCCTGCGCTGCAAGGCATCGAGGGCGTAGCCGATGTCCAGATCTCGGGTCAGCATGTCCAGGAGGTCGAGCTGGTCTTCAACGAGCAGCGAATGGCTGAGCTCGGACTAGATCAGCAGACGGTACAGGGCATCATCCAGGGCTCCGCGCTCCAGGTGCCGCTCGGCATCTTCGAGTTCGGCGATACGGAGAAGGCGGTGCTCGTCGACGGCAACATCATCGATCTCGATGATCTGCGCAATCTGCGGATCCCGGCGATCCCTGCGGCGGGTGGCGGCATGGAAGCTCCGGCTGCGCCAGGCGGCATGGGCGCAGGCGCCCAAGGCGAAGCGGGCGGCGAACAGCCAGGAGCGGCGCCGCAAGAAGCCGGAGAGGCCGCTGTGCAGCAGCTGCCGGAAGGTATGCAGATGCCTGGCTTGCCGACCGTCCCACTGAGCGAGATCGCGGAAGTATCGGTGCTCGGCAAAGCCGAGTCGATCTCGCGTACCAACGGCCAGGACTCGATCGGCATATCGATCGTCAAGGCGGCCGATGCCAATACCGTCGAGGTCGTCAATGCGGTCAAGGCCGAGATCGAGAGCATGAAGTCGCAGTACAATGGTCTGGACGTCCAAGTGAGTATGGACCAGGGCGAGCCGATCGAGGATTCGGTCGAGACGATGCTGAGCAAGGCGTTGATCGGCTCGTTGTTCGCGGTCATCATTATCCTGTTGTTCCTGCGCGACGTGCGCTCGACGATCATCTCGGTCGTCTCGATCCCGCTGTCGATCCTGATCGCGCTGCTCGTCCTGAGCCGGATGGACATCACCCTCAACGTCATGACGCTCGGGGCGATGACCGTCGCGATCGGCCGCGTCATCGACGATTCGATCGTCGTCATCGAGAATATCTATCGACGGATGTCGCTCTCGAGCGAGAAGCTGACCGGCAAGCAGCTGGTCATCGAATCAACGCGGGAGATGTTTGTTCCGATTCTCGCTTCGACGATCGTCACCATTGCGGTATTCCTGCCGCTCGCGTTGGTCGAAGGAGCGATCGGCGAGATATTCCTGCCGTTCGCGCTTACGATCGTCTTCGCCCTGCTCGCGTCGCTGCTCGTCGCGATCACGGTCGTGCCGATGATGGCCCATCTGATGTTCCGCAAAGTGCTGAGCGGCGAGCGCAAGCTGAAGCGGCATGAAGACAAGCCGGGACGGATGGCCGAAGGGTACCGCAGCTTATTGAACTGGTCGTTGAATCATAAAGCCATCACCTTCGGCGGAGCTTCGCTCCTCCTGATCGCAAGCTTATTCATCGCGCCGATCATCGGCGCCAGCTTCCTGCCCGAAGAGGAGCAGAAGGTCATGACGATCACGTACAATCCGGCTCCGGGCGAGTCGCTCGACAGCGTCGAACAACTGGCGTTGCAGGCGGAGAAGGCGCTTATGGAGCAGGAGGGCGTGCAGACGCTGCAATATTCGGTCGGCGGTCAAAATCCGATGAGCCCGGGTGCGTCCAAGCAAGCGTTGTTTTTCCTAAGCTACGACTCGGAATTCAAAAACTTCGCCGCCGAAAAGGACGTTGTGCTCGAGAAGCTGCAAGGCATCGGCGGTAACGGCGAGTGGAAGCAGCAAAACTTCATGAGCGGAGGCCTCGGCGGCAGCGGACTGTCCCTGTTCGTCTATGGACCGGACATGGAGACGATCCGTCCCTATGTCGATCAAGTAGTCGGCATCATGAACGGGCAGGATCAACTGACCAATGTCAGCTCCAGCATGGCCGAGACTTATGAGCAGTACGTGCTCGTCGCCAATCAGGAGAAGCTGAGCCAATACGGTCTGGCTGCCGGCCAGATCGCGATGGAGCTCAGTCCGAACAGGCAGCGTCCTGTCCTGACTACGATCGAGCATGAGGGCAAGCAACTCAATGTCTACATCCAAGTCGACCAATCGTCTTACGGCTCTCGCGAGGATCTGGAGAACGTCATGCTTGCCTCGCCGCTTGGCATGCAGGTGCCGCTCAGCGACGTCGTGACGATCGAGGAGGGCGAAGCGGCCAATACAATCACCAAGCGTAATGACCGCGTCTATGCCGAGGTGAGCGCGACAGCGACGACCGATAATGTCGCCAGCGTCTCGACTGAGCTGCAGAAGCAGGTCGATCAGCTCGAGCTGCCGCCGCAGATCGAGATCGACTTCGGCGGCGTCACCGAGCAGATCAACGAATCGTTCACCCAGCTCGGCCTGGCGATGGCGGCGGCGATCGCTATCGTCTACCTCGTCCTCGTCATCACCTTTGGCGGCGGACTGACGCCATTCAGCATCCTGTTCTCGCTGCCGTTCACCGTCATCGGCGCGCTCGTCGGTCTCTGGATCGCCGGCGAAACGATCAGCGTCACCGCCCTGATCGGTGCGCTTATGCTGATCGGCATCGTTGTCACCAACGCGATCGTCCTGATCGATCGGGTCATCCAGAAGCAGAAGGACGGACTGGCAGTGCGCGAGGCGCTGCTGGAGGCAGCCGGCACAAGGCTGCGGCCGATCCTGATGACGGCAATCGCAACGATCGGCGCGCTGCTGCCGCTGGCGCTCGGCTTCGAGTCCGGCGGACTGATCTCCAAGGGACTAGGCGTCACCGTCATTGGCGGTCTGACGAGCTCGACCTTGCTGACGCTTATTATCGTACCGGTTGTCTACGAGTTTGTATCCCGGTTCCGCAAAGCGCCGGCTCACCAGGAATAATCGCTTTGACGTCCGCAGCCTTTCGAGGGCTGCGGACGTTTTTTTGTCGTTTTGAGGCGATTCGGCAGAAACCTTCTGCTGCCTCCCCCGTATAATAGCCATCCATTGTTAATCGGAAGGAGCTGGAGGGGGACATGAATAAGGAATCCTGGGACGAGCTGCAGCATATGCTGGTAGAGATCCGCTCATGGGAAAAGGACCAGAAGGACATCTGGTTCTGGGAGAAGCTGGGCCGCCTGCCGTTCATGCTGCTGGACAAGGTGACGCCCCGTTTCATCCAGAACAGAATCAACACGGTGTTGAATGAGCTGGGCTCATACTTGCAGACGAGCGGTCGCTATCTGATCTCCGAGCCGCGTACGGTAAGGCTGGTCGAGCAGATGTGGCGCGAGAGCGGCGACCCCGAGGCGGCCAGACACGATAGCATCGCGCTGGCGCAGGTCGGCGAGCATGTGCCGATTCGCATCATGATGGCGGCTTCGGATCGGTTGTCGGAGCAGCGCAAGATGATGGCCACCGTGCAGGGCGCGAGCGTCGGCTTCGGCGGTATATTTACCCTGGCCTTCGACATTCCGGTGATCCTTGGATTATGTCTCAAGATCATTCAGGAGGTCGCGCTCTGTCATGGCTATGACCCGTCCGTTCACGAGGAACGCATTTTCGCCGTCAAATGCTTGCAGTTCTCATCCTCGGATATCGTCGGCAAGAAGGCGATCCTCGAGGAGCTGAGTCATTACGGCCGTCCGGAGAGTGAGGTCGCCGTCATGTCCCAGTTGCAGGGCTGGCGCGAGGTGTCGGCATCGTATCGGGACAATTTCGGCTGGAAAAAGCTGTTTCAGCTCATCCCGATTCTCGGTATGGTCTTCGGCGCTTTCATCAATCGAGGCATGCTGCGGGACACCGCAGAAGCGGCCCATATGCTCTATCGTAAACGCAGAATCCTGGAGCGGCTGGGAGGTCTAGCGGAGGAGGCGTAGCCTATTGGAGCAACTCATTCAAGCAATCATTTTAGGCATCATTGAAGGGCTGACGGAATTTTTGCCGGTGTCGTCGACGGGTCATCTGATCCTCGCGGGCGAAGGGCTCGGCTTCGTCGGCGAATCGGCCAAGACGTTCAAGATCGTCATCCAGCTCGGCGCCGTGCTGGCGGTACTGGTGTTGTACTGGCCCAAGTTCGTGTCGCTGGCGCGGGACATGCTCGCCTGGCGGTTCAACCAGCGGGGCAAGCTGGACGCGATCCATATCGCGCTGGCGCTGCTGCCCGCCGTGCTGCTCGGCTTCCTGCTGCATGGCTTGATCAAGCAGCATCTGTTCGGCCCGGAGCCAGTGCTGTATAGTCTGGTTGCCGGCGGCGTCCTGATGATCATCGCCGAGCGTATCAAGCGTCCCGTCACAGCGGCGGAGATGGACGATCTCTCGTACAGGCAAGCGCTTGGCATCGGCTGCTTCCAATGTCTGGCGCTCTGGCCGGGGTTCTCGCGCTCTGGCTCGACGATCTCGGGCGGGCTGCTGTTGGGCGCCAGCCAGAAGGCGACGGCGGAGTTCACCTTTATCATCTCGGTGCCGATCATGCTCGGCGCTTCGGCGCTTGACCTGTACGAGAGCCGGGATGTGCTGGTCGCAGCGGATGCGCCGATTTTTCTGATTGGCCTCGCGACTTCATTTATCGTGGCGATGCTGGCGGTCGTCACCTTCATCAATCTGATCAAGCGGCTGCGGTTGACCTGGTTTGCGTTGTACCGTTTCCTGCTGGCAGCCGTATTCTACTTTTGGGTCATCGCCTGACGATCATCTGCGGGACGTCTGATGTCGCCTGCATCCATAGCTTTAGGGACAAGCGGGAGGCGGTGGCTCGTCTGGACAAGCGCGCACCCGGGATGGTATAGTGAAGCGTAAACTTCATACGTCCGGTTACAGGTGACGTCAGGCGCGAGGCGAGGCAGCCCGCGATTGGTCGTCGTAATAGGGAAGTCCGGTGAGAATCCGGCACGGACCCGCCACTGTAAGCATCCGGGCCTGCGCCGTAAGCGCGGGCCGGTCTGTTACGCCGCTTTCTGTCACTGGAAGTCCGTCTTCCGGGAAGACTGGCTGCAGGAGGATGCGAGTCAGGAGACCTGCCTGCATACCGAGAACGCCGCAGCCTACGGGGATTAGGCAGGTGTTGGATTGCGGCAGCCCGCACGCGCTTGCGTATGCCGGGGGATCGGCTGCTATGCTGGAGATCATATCGAAGCATGTCTGACACGTTGGGGTCGGCATGCTTTTTTGTATGTTTGCGAAGCGGTCTGGCGAATCTTGAAGTGGGGCGTTGACGTAGGAGCAAGAGATTATGCAACACGAGGAAGGATGAGGGCAAGATGGGTTACACAGGCAAGCAACGGAGGTACAGAGCATGGCTCGCGATGATGCTCATCGCGATCATGGCGACGCTCGCCGCATGCGGGGGCGGCAAGGCAGAGGAGCCGCGCATCCAGGAGCCGGGCGTAGCTGTGGACAATAGCGGAGACAATGCTACTCCGTCGAATGAAGCGGACGAAGGGGCCTCTGGCGCGACGCAATACCCGATCACGGTGAAGGACGCGACGGATGTCGAACTGACGCTCGAGGCGGCGCCGCAGGCGATCGTCTCGCTCGTCCCTAGCGAGACCGAGGTGCTGTTCGCGATCGGCGCTGGCGGCGAGGTCGTCGGCGTCGACGAATGGAGCAACTATCCCGAGGAAGTCGCTTCGATCGCCAAGATCGGCGATATGTCGACCAATATCGAAGCGGTAGCGGCGCTTAATCCCGATCTGGTCGTCGCCTCTGCCTCGATGAACGCGCAGGCGCTCGAGGAGCTGCGTCGACTGGAGATCCCGGTATTCACCTCCAATCCGAAGACGCTCGACGAGACGATTGCCCACATCGAACAGATGGGGCAGCTGCTGGACCGTCAAGACGAAGCGACCCTCGTGGCGCAGCAGATGCGCGACGCCAAGGCACAAGTCGTCGAAGCGGTCAAGGACGCACCGCTCAAGCGGGTCTATCTGGAGTTCTCCCCGGGCTGGTCGGTCGGACGGGGCGAGTTTCTGGACGAGCTGCTGACGCTTGCGGGCGGCGACAATGTGGCTGGCGACCAGCAGGGCTGGTTCGAGATCGATCCCGAGCAGGTGCTGCAGAGCAATCCCGAGATCATCATCTACCCCGACTTTGGCGGCGATATGACGATCCCCGATCTGATCGCCAGCCGTCCGGGCTGGGAGGCGATCGACGCTGTTCGCAACGGCGAACTGCACGAGGTAGCCAATGATCCCCTCGTCCGAGTCGGTCCGCGCCTCACCGACGGGCTGCTGGAGCTGGCCCGCGCCATCCATCCCGACCGGTTCGAGTAGATCGGCGATGCGTATACGATTGTACATCTACGGAGGAGCAGCGATGCTCCTCCTTGGCGCATCTGCGCTCCTCTCGCTATCGATCGGCTCGGCCGGCTTCCCGCTGGCCAAGGTATGGAGCATCCTCTGGCATCAGCTGCCATGGACAAGTGGCGAATCGCCGTGGACCAAGCTGGATACGGCGGTCATCATCCAGGTGCGTCTCTCTCGCATCCTGCTGGCGATCCTGGTCGGCAGCTGTCTGGCGCTTGCAGGGGCGGGCTTCCAGGGCATCCTGCGCAATCCGCTGGCCGACCCATATACGCTAGGAGTGGCGTCCGGCAGCTCGGTCGGAGCGGCGTTCCTCATCCTGTTCGGGATGCAGCACGTGATTGGCCTCTGGTCGGTGCCGATCGTCGCCTTCAGCACCGGTCTGCTGACGATGTTCGCGGTGTTCTGGCTGGCCCGCAGCCAGGGAGCGATGGGCATCGAGACGCTGATCCTCTCCGGCGTCGTTGTCCAGGCGTTCCTGACGGCGATCGTCTCCTATATGGTCTCGCTCTCGCAGGGCGTGGTTAACGAGGTGCTGTTCTGGCTGATGGGGAGCCTGTCCAAGCGCAATTGGGGACATGTGCGGCTGCTGCTGCCGTTCGTGGCGATCGGCTTGCCGCTGCTGGTGTACTATGCCCGCCAGCTCAATCTGCTGGCGATGGGAGAGCGACATGCCGCGCATCTGGGGATGCGCGTCGAACGGACCAAGCTGATCGTGCTCGTCGTCTCGACGCTGCTGACGGCCGCGGCGGTGTCTGTATCCGGCGTCGTCGGCTTCGTCGGGCTCGTCGTGCCGCATATCGTCAGGCTGCTCGTCGGACCGGACTATCGGCTGATCGTGCCGCTCTCGGCGATCGGCGGCGGCATCTATGTGTTATGGGCGGATACGCTGGCGCGCACGCTGACCAGTCCCAAGGAGATCCAGCTCGGCATCGTCACCGCCTTGATCGGCGCGCCTTTTTTCGCGTATCTGCTCAAGCGGCGCAAGAGCACGGTGAGGGGAGAGACGATCCATGATTGAGGCGAGACAACTGGTCAAGCGAGCGAGCGGGCAGACGATCCTGGAGGGGGTCAGCTTCCGTGTGGAGGCAGGCGAGATGGTCGGCATTATCGGCCCCAATGGCGCGGGCAAGTCGACCTTGCTCGGTCTGCTCTCGGGCGTCGAGCGACCGGATGGCGGCGATGCGCTGCTGCGCGGCCGCTCCGTGTCTGCTTACGGTCGGCGCGAGCTGGCGCGGCTGATGGCTGTGCTCCAGCAAGGCGGGCTGCCGCCGACAGCCTTTACGGTGCGCGAGGTCGTGGAGATGGGGCGATTCCCGTTCCAGAACTGGCTCGGCGACGAGGCGTCGGACAGCCACGAGGTGATCGAGCGGGCACTGGCTGCGATGCGGCTGACCGCGCTCGCAGACCGACAGCTGCGCCGGCTCAGCGGCGGCGAGCGGCAGCGGGTGGCGCTCGCCAAGGTAATGGCGCAGCAGCCGCAGCTCGTCCTGCTGGACGAGCCGACGACCTATCTGGATATCGGCTATCAGATGCAGCTGCTCGATACGGTGCGGGCGTGGCAGCGCCAGGACGGTCTGACCGTCGTCGCCGTGCTGCATGATCTCAACCTGGCGGCGCAGTATTGCGATCGGCTGGTCGTCTTGCATCAGGGCGCGGTGGCGGCGTCGGGACGGCCCGAGCAGGTGTTGACCCCTGATCTGCTGCGCCAGGTGTATGACGCCGATGCCGATGTAATGCAGCATCCGCAGACGGGCCGTCCGCAGGTGCTGCTCAATCCCCGGGCGGGCGACACTGACCTATCGTCGCTTGGGGCATCGGCGACAGACAGCGAGCAAGCAAGAGGAGGCGTGACCGAGAGATGAAGCATGACAGAGATATGAAACAATCGGCAGAACAACAGGTAACGACGACGGCGAAGGCCATCGGTCTGCTCGATGAGACGGCGATGGCCCAGGCAGCCGCGAGGCTGGATAGCCTGACCAAGCCGCCGGGCAGTCTCGGCGCGCTCGAGACGCTGGCTGTGCGGCTGGCTGGCATCCAGCAAGAGGCGCTGCCGATGATCCAGCGCAAGGCGATCGTTGTCATGGCGGCTGATCACGGCGTGTGCGAGGAAGGAGTGAGCGCCTATCCGGCGGCGGTGACGCCGCAGATGGCGCTCAATATCGCTGCCGGCGGGGCGGCAGTTAATGTGCTGGCAAAGCAAGCCGGCGCGGAGGTGCACTGTATCGATGTCGGTGTCGCAGCGGAGCTGAAGCACCCCGCGATCTGGCATCGCAAGATCCGTCCCGGCACGGCCAATATGGCGCAAGGCGCAGCGATGAGCCGCGACGAAGCGTCGCGGGCAGTGCTGACTGGCATCGAGGTTGCCGGCGAGTTGGCCGATCGCGGCGTCGAGCTGCTCGGCACCGGCGAGATGGGGATCGGCAATACGACGGCGAGCGCTGCGCTCTGCGCGGTGCTCGGGGAGATCCCGCTGGAGCTGGCGACCGGCCTCGGCACCGGGATTACGGAAGAAGCGAGGCGGAGCAAGCAGGAGGTTATCGCTCGGGCCATCGCGACCAATCGGCCGGACCCGGACGATCCGCTCGATACGCTGGCCAAGGTAGGCGGTCTGGAGATCGCAGCGCTGGCGGGGTTGATCATCGGCGGCGCGGCGCGGCGGCTGCCGGTCGTCCTCGACGGCTTTATCTCGACGGCGGCGGCGCTCGTCGCACTGCGGCTGGCGCCTGCGGCAGCGCCCTATGTGCTGCCCTCTCATCTCTCGCAGGAGCGTGGAC